>Ga0214542_1000640_pt1 | contig 65195 bp, 33 predicted proteins | sample CNSS1metaG_FD_160096 | JGI IMG/M metagenome (GOLD analysis project Ga0214542, IMG submission 160096) | Root nodule microbial communities from cowpea collected in UCLA plant growth center, Los Angeles, California, USA - CNSS1 | ecosystem: Host-associated > Plants > Roots > Nodule | place: USA...
TATATATACTAATTGATCCTGGCTAAGTCACCACACACTAGGATCAGTTCACTGATGAAGAAGTAATATTTTATGGCTGTTGCTTCTTACACCCCATCAAATTTTTTCTCTATCTCATAAAAAACGTCTGATTTTTTTTTTTTTCATAACAGAAAGGAAGATTATTTTCCGAACAAAAAAATTCGAAATTATTTATTGTTTTTCGAAAAATAGATTTAGTAGGTACTAGGGTGCCGGTAGAAATGTGATAAGGTGTCGGAAGCAATAGCCATATTTTTATGTGGTTCATGTATATGCATTTCTTGGCACTGCTAGTTTTATATAGTTGGGAATGTTCCTGGTTCGTCTTATTTGTTATTTTTAAGAAAAGTTTGAAAGGTAAGATGAATAATCAAACATACATGGTACTGAACGTGGAAATATAAAAAAAAATAATCACCACCTAATTTAAGTTTAGAAAGTAATGATGTAAATATGTATTTAATTTTGCGCCACTGATACGACTGGGAAAGTATATTTTTCACAATACAAAACACTGTTATGCATTATGCAATCACTTAGAAGTTTCATGGTTATTTATGACCAGTGGCTGATTATTATCGATCCATAGATTATGCTAGAAAAAAAAAATCCTTAACTAATCCGTTAAATTCTTTTACTAAATATGCCAAAAAGAATGCAAAACCTAATTCTCATTTCATTATGCAGCAAATATGATGGTGCTTAGTTGGGTTAACATGGAAAGACATGCATAACATACATGATCAAATGCTTATGGCCAACAATTTAGTTAAGTCAAAATTTATCACACTCAGTTTCATCAAGCCTGAAAAATTAAATTCATCATTCCCAGAATCACTAGTACAAAAGAGAGACAATCTCAATGCTTTTCTAGGTTCAGTTTTCTTTTAATTCGAACCCAATTCATAACTGTAACAAGCAAAATCCAATCCTTCACGGAATCAACAAATTGAAAATAGTCATGTCTCCAAGATTTCTTCAACACTAAGCTGCCACAAACAGCCCAAAAACCAACGATGTAGCCAAATCCTATGCTCAAACATAACCAAAGTTTATTATGGTAACTGTCTTGATCTTCATCTGTGTCATTACCAGTGGTGGTTTCATCAACATGTTCTGAACACTTAGCAGAGAGAGGTGTCCCACAAAGGTGTGGATTACCCTCATAGATGGAGGGATCAATCAAAGTATGAAACTGATTTGTTGTTGGTATTTCACCAGACAAGTTGTTATAGGACAAGTTCAAATGTCCCAAGAAGGTCAAGGAAGCCATATTTGGAGGTATTGGACCAGAGAGATTGTTGTTGGAAAGGTCAAGGCTTTCCAATTGATGCAGCGCTCCAATGTTTGATGAAATGCCTCCAGTTAATTGGTTCCAAGACAGGTTCAAAGAAACTAAGTATGAAAGTTCTGTCAGTGACTGTGGAATCTCCCCAGATAGATGGTTGCTGGAAAGATCAATGAGATTTATAACATGCATCTGTGATGTGTATTCCATTGATCTTCCTTTCACATACAAATCCATGTGCTCAGAGTATACTACAGGGTTATCTAAAGAAGGGGTTTTGCCAAAGTAATAATCACTTGGTGCTTTGAAACCTGTCATGTTGCCAAAGCATGGAGGAATATGGCCTGATAAGTTATTGTGTGAAAGATCAAGAACATGAAGATATGATAAATGGCACAAACTTTCTGGGATTTTTCCAGTGAGTGCATTGCCTTGTAGTCTTAGCTCATTCACCCAAGTTCTGTTATTCCCAAGCCACTTTGGTATGGATCCAAAAAATGCATTATCTCCAAGATCTATTGTGTACAAATGGGGGCAATTGGGCAACACAGATGAAATCTCACCAGAAAGATTATTGTTGCTTAGTTGAACTATTCTGAGTGAAGGTGTTGTGCACATCCAAGCAGGGATTTCTCCAGATAGATTGTTGCCTGATAGATCAATGGTAAAAAGGGTTAGCTTGTGACCCTCTCCATATAAAGGTATTTTCCCTGATAAATTATTGTTTGATAGATCAAGTGAAGTCAAATCACTTAACAAACTCATGGATGAAGGTATGCTGCCAGATATAAAGTTCCCTGAAAGATCCAAACCTTCCAACTGTGACATTTCTTGGCCAATATTTGAAGGAATTGAGCCAGAGAGAAAGTTGTTGCTTAGTGAAAGGTAAGTCACACCAGACCAAACTGGAATTGACCCCTCAAAGGCATTGAACCCCAAATTAACTTGTGCAAGATCACCAAAGTGTAAGGACTTTGGAAGGCTTCCCTTCAATTGGTTGTAGGAGAGGTCCATAGAAAGGATCTGTGGTGAGAAATCCCAAAACCAAGTTGGCACTGTGTCTGATATTCCAGTGTTTTTGAGAACAATGGTCTTTAATTTGCTTTGAGGTTTGAGCCATGATGGAAATTCAGGGCCTAATTGACAGTCATGGATTTTTAGATACACTACATTAAAAGATGGAGCCCAGTTTTGTGGGATATTGAAACTTAAAGACCCCATTTTGGATGACACATAAAATTCGGACAAATGTGTGAGGTTATGGAAATGGTTTTCAGTTAGGGTACCTTCCCAAAAATTCCCATCAAGGTCCAGTGTCAACAGTTCAGTGAGCTGACCTATGTTAGAGGCAATAGTCCCATTCATGATGTTGTCAGAAAGGTCTAAAAGTGTCAAATATGACAAATTTCCAATGGATGAAGGGATTGAACCAGACAACTTGTTACCCTTTAACCTAATGGTTCTCAAATTTTTAAGGTAACCCAATGAGGTTGGTAAATTCCCTGTAAGCTCATTGAAAGCAAAATTTAAACTCTCTATGGTACTATTAGTACACATTGTTAAAGCTTCCACAAGTCCTTCAACATCACCAACAACCTCAGGGTTTGATGACAAGTCTAATCTATGTAACTTGCAAAAATTTCCCCATGAAACATCAGAGATGTGACCTTTAAGTTTTGCACCTCTTAAGTCAAGTTCAATCAAGGTACTGATATTGGACAACCATCCTGGTATCAAGGAATCAACCCTATTGAAAGAAAGATCAAGAACTAAAAGTGATGTAAGGTTAAAAAATGGAAGAGTTTGAGGTAAACCAGAAAGTTCACAATCAGATAACCTCAAAAATGAAAGAGATGGAACCCTATTGATAGATTGGAGCCATGAACTTGATGCTCTACTGAGATTGACACCACTCATATCTAGATATTGGAGAGATGTAAGACCAGACAACCAACTCAAATCAGAAGCTGATAATGAAGATGAAGGTGTTGACAAAGAAAGATACTGCAAATGAGACAAGTTTCCTAGCTGAGAAGGAACCTTTCCAGCAAAGGATGAATGGGATAAATTGAGATACCTCAACATACCAAGTGAACCTAAAAATGATGGGACTTGAACATCCTCAAAATCATTGTGACTTAAGTCCAAATAATTCAAATGTTTCAAGTCAAGAAGAGAAGCATTCAACTCACCACTCAAAGGCCTTTTGGTGTGTGTGGCTGAGTTATTTGTAGCCTTGGAACAGATATCAGTGCCTCTGAGGTTTAGCCTTATCACATTCCCTGCATGTTTGTTGCATCTTACACCCACCCATTTGCAGCAATCACTGCCAACCCATGAAGATAGGCAATGAAAAGGATCATTTAGATTTTCTTTAAATTTCAGAAGGGCTTTTCTTTCCATCTCAATGCACTCAAAACTATTATCCTTAGCAGCAGAATTTGGCTCTATAGCTGCCATAACAAGTGATTGAAGCAAGAGTGAAAAAAGAATGATAGAAAGTGGAAACATGGCTCGATTTTTTTCCATGACAGAGAATATAAAACTCTGATATCTTGTGCACCTTTTTATAGCCATAAATGTGTTGAATTCAACCCTCTAATTACTATCTTATAGACTTACTAACAGTACGAAATTTCCACTTACATGTATTGATTTTTATCAAACTATTAATCTGCTCTTAGTCTACTTGACAAGTATTACGAGTAACGTTGATACTAATTTTTTTTTCTGTAGATGGTGGTAGAGTTCCAAGTGCAAACAATTTTGTACAATTAGTTAGTCTCTTTATAATTGACTAAATTAACTTTTTTTGAGAGTGAGAGTTACGTCTCTGTAAATTATAATTAATAGGAAATTTTGCTTTGTCTAATTAAGGGTGAGCTAATACGGGTGTATTTGATAAATTATGTTAGTTGACTGGAATAGAAAGTTAGAAGAAACTACTTGCAGTGTGACAAGAAAACATGATGTCGTCTCGTGACTACTAAAGCACAACAATCCGTGCTTTATTCTTTCAGAGGAGAAAGTTAATTTGATTTGGAAAATCACTTTAAAATTTTATTCATTTGAGAACAATCTAACAGGTCAATGTTACACAGCAATATCTTGAATAATTCATTTTTCAACATTTGGCTAACAACTATGATGTTAATTTTTATTTTAAAGTATGACATACCTTGACTGATAATTTTGGAGAAACTAAAATAATATATTTAAAATTCATATATTTAATCATTATCATTGATATAACAAATATGAACACATAATTTAGTATATAATTATAACTATAAAAGAAATCATACATGTTTAATGGATTGTTTTGTGTTTTTTTATATTTTTGAACTCATCATTAGTTGAATTGGAAACTAAAATTTTCAACTATTTCTTCTTTGATGTTTCTCGTTTGTATTTGATATAGACTGCATCTTAAATAAGTTCTTCTAATTTCATCTTTTTAACTTATTGGATATGTCATATTTGAGGACTTTTTTTAGATCAGTTTTAAATGATTAATATGGAATTTCTTACTTATAATTTATTGAATCTTAAGAAAGAGACTCCTCTAATTAAACAATTCAATTGTTTGTATCATGTTTCATATTAGTTAAAGAAGTTGAATTTGTGTTACATCTTCACATATAATTTTCTTTTTATCACTTTTAAAAAATAATATATTATTTTATTCTTCATCTATATATCTATTTAGAAAAAAAATTCAAAACTAAAAAATAAACTATCATAATCTAATTAAATATTAACGAAAATAATTAATAAAAATAAAATTTATGATAATCAAGTCACATTTAAATACAAATTATGAAAAAACACATAATTATTAAATTTTTCTTTTATATATTCATAAAAAAATACTATATAAAACTCATGAGATAAAAATAATAATATGAAACTAATATATCACTATAAGAGGAGTTTCTTTTTTAAGAATGAAACACTACATGTGAAAAATAATAACAAAAGTTTATGTTTAATTTGAAAAAGATACAAGAATATGTAAGAGAGAGGAAGATCCAAGTACTTTATAAAATAAATTAAATTTTTTCAATAATTTCATTATATATACACAAGGTTAAAAGAGTTTGGTTACCCCGAGTCTCAAGAAGATCCGGTTCCAAATTATACAAATGCATGCATGACTACATCTTCCACACAGAAAAAAAAAAACACCCACATTGATCTTTGTGCTTCTGTGAGGAATCAACTTAAAAAACATTTGAAGAAATCAAGTTGGTGTTGAATAACTTGTGTCGTGTGATCCAAGTTAATTTGACGAAGGTGTCTTACATGAGAAAGGTGATTGAATATAAATGGCAAACTTAGAATTCAAAATGTGTCCTGTTTTGTTCACTGTGGAAAGTTCAGCGAAACTTCATTTAAATGTGAAGATTATAGAAATGTGATAAAGTTTGAAATAACCATCATCAATATTAATTTTATATTACAGTATTTGAAGCAATTCATAAGTTCAATGAAACTTGCAAATAAATATAAAAGTTCTAGAAAATGTTAGATGGTGACTTATGTGTTTTACTTATGTCCAACTTCCAGTCATATTTAAATTCCAATAACTTAAATTTATTATGCATATATAAAAAAAAAAAACAGCTATTTGTGTTATTCTACTTAAAATAATCTCAAATACGCATAATAAATAAATAGATGCTTTAACATTAGAAAATAAATACATAACCATCAAATATACCTACAATTTTTTTTTAAAAATATCTTTAGTTATTATTAAATTTCATGTCCTTAAATGAAATTTATAAAAAATACTAAAAATAATAGTAATTACATATAAGTTTGATAATAATTATTTTTGTATAATTTAAATAATAAATAGTAACACTCTATTACTATAATTTTTAATTGATAATTAAATAATAAATTACTATCTCTCTAGCATTTTCTTTTTCCAAAACAAATAAGTTTCATCGATTCCAAGTGGCCTATTAGAAAGAAGAGAACGGTAGGATGAATTATGCGTTAATATAAGTGAATTAAGAACCAAAAAGATATATAACACAAAATTCACTTTAAAATATTACAATCTAAAATAAAATTTTACATTTCAAATTACCATTTGAAAATAAAAATTATATTATAGATTACATGATATAAAACATAATTCAAGAAATCAATTTAAACTTTCATATTATACAATCTAAAATATAATATCATATTTCATATTTACAATTCAAAAATTCATTTTTGAATTACACAATTAAAAAAAAACTCCAAAACAAAAAAAAATCAAATTGTTGGAAACATGAAAAAATATATATATAAGAATGATAAAAATAAAATAAAACTATAAATATAAAGTGACACAATTAAGGACCTTCAAGTTTGATGATTTTCATTTAGGATGAAATGTATATCCCAATTTACCTAGATAACATTTGTATCTTTTGAGTAAACTATAAAACAAAATTCAATAATGTTTTACAACAACCTCCATTCTCATCTCATAAAAGAAGGGTAAAGCCGATGGGCAGTTCCTGTTATAAGGTGATTAGTTAATAATAATTAATATATATTGAATTTTATAAAAAAATTATAATAATTATTTTAAAAAATATTAAAAAATAATTAAATAATAAAATTTAATGTCATCAAAAAGTGTTTTTTTTTTCTATTTTATTTTTAACTACTTAATAAAAATATTTAATAATTTTTATATTACTTAATATGATATTGCATTAGTATTTTCATTATAAAAATTATTGTATAAAATTCTAAATTTAATTTGAATATTATTTGTAGGTATTGGTTTAAACCCAGTTATAATAACTATATTTTTAATGTAATTTTATTATTTAACTACATCACAACTACGTTAACATTGTTATATTGTTTAATAATTTTAACTTTTATTTATATAAATCAAATATTTTATCAATTACTATAACACTTACTAATATTTTTTTTTTCTAAATTAAGTATAATGGTTAATAATCAGAATTCATTTAATAACACATTTAACTATAAGTTTTACATTTATTAATTATATCTTAATCAATATCATTAAATTACTGATTAACATTCTCTAAAACTAAAATATAACCATTGCATGCACTTCATGAAGAATGCATGCATGTTACCGATGCATTTAAACGATTATAAGTAACAAAATATTCTCAAATCAATATTACTAGTAGTCACAGTATGATTAACAAGATTAACTTTTAACCCAAAAATTTGAAAACTACAAGTATTGCTTACAAGAAACGATTTACGTGCTAATTTCAGCCTTTCTTTTCTACCAACATGTAATTTGAGCCTTATCAAATTTGGGTGCGACTTTCTTTAAAATAAATTAAGTACAGTCTTTATCTATCTTATACCTAATAGGACTTTATGCTTTGGATGAAAGTTTCATCAAACCAACCAAACTATTTAAAATTTTATTTTTGTTGTAAGATTATTGTATTATTAACGATTTAAACAAATTTGTTGATGATTAAATATATTTTTTAATTTTAAATTTTAATGTAAAATTATAATTTATTATTGTTTAGACTTTAATATATTTTAGTTCAAAATTTTAAAAAAAATATATAAATATTTTAATTCAATTACATTAAAAATAAATATATAAATTCATCAATACATTTGCATGACCTATCAAATATGTATAAATAATTTAAATACAAAATGTGTTTAATAATAAAAAATGTAACACAATTAAGTTAATAATATTATATTTATTTATTAAATCCTAAACATTAATAAACTTCATTTTCACGATAAAAGTTAAATATGTATAATAAAAATATATATATATATATATATATATATATATATATATTTTGCAATATATCACGATTATATTAATTAATTAAATTGTAAGGATTCCGGTGGAACTTAAAAACCTAATGCTCAATGTTGTCGTCAATTTTGTAAATTTATGGACGTGTTGTCGTATTTTGCAAAAATTGAGCAGAGTCAACATACAAAACAAATGAATACAATAACTATATCCACACACCCTGTATTTAGGTAATTAATTTTTTATTTTAGTTGTCTTTAACCTCATATTTCATTATTTTTTGTGATTTTACCTACGTTTTATGTTGTTCATCTTGGTTCAAATGAATATAAAATTAAACACATTATATAATTAAGAAATAATTTAGTTGATAAATGTAAACATTAAATATTAAAAAAAGATATTCGTTTATTCTAAATATGTTAGAAAAAATGGTGGTGCGAAAGTGAAAACCTTTAATTATGTAAGAAAAAAAATGTAAAATATAAACAAAACAAAGTACATGAACATCTGGAACATAAAACCCTAAACCCTAGAAACTGCTTCTTCTAGAGCCTTCCCTCCATCAATTGAAAAAGAGCGTGAAGCATTTCCATTCTGCATTAGTCTCTGCAACTTCTTGTGTGCTTTCTCAGTCGGTGACATCATGTACCGCTTTGCAACCTCCCTTGCTTCCAAAGCTAGGTAAGTTTTTTTCTAATGGTATTGTTCTCTTCTGCTTTCTGAATTTTTTCTTCTATTTCACCCATCTTGGTTACTTTTTTTTTTTTTTCTATTTTCTGCCATTGGTCTTCTGGGTCCCTTAGGAAATTTCTAAGGATGGATCAAAATTCTAACTTTTTTTTTTTTGGGTTTTGGGTGGTATATCTTATATAGATCCATTAATGCTGATTGCCAATTTGTGTTGTATTGTTTCAATATTTCATTGTATTCAATGTTGTTGACTGTTAAATTTTGGTCTTATGATCGCAGAATTGCTAGGAGCAGCACTCAACAAGTAAAACACCATTCTTTTTCATGGCAAATTATTGTTGTTAAAATTGTTATGAAATTAATGATCCGTTTTCCTGTAATATATCTTTTTTTTTTTATTATTATTATTACTATGATGCTGAGTGTTGGGTTTTTGCATTCCAAAGATTGGAAGTAGAGTGAGTTGGAGCAGGAATTATGCTGCCAAAGACATTAAGTTTGGCGTGGAGGCCCGGGCTTTGATGCTTAAGGGGGTTGAAGAGCTCGCTGATGCTGTCAAAGTAACCATGGGCCCTAAGGTGACGAAATTTTCTTTGTTTTCTTGTTATGTCTTCTGGGGAAAGATATCTTGAGTAAAAGTTGTAGAACAAGAGGAAATGATTATAAATAGAACTTTATATCAAGTGTACAATTGCCGATCCCGTGTTGTTCTTATTCAATCGTATATATTTATTTGGTGTTCTGAAGGGTGAACATGTCTTTGGATCTAGGAATGAAAGATATTGATCCTAATATCGTCACTTTGGTTGGTTGGTTGGTGTTGATAATTGTTGTTTATGTTAAACTTCTTTTAGGGGCGTAATGTGGTGATTGAGCAGAGCTTTGGTGCACCCAAAGTGACAAAGGATGGAGTAACTGTTGCTAAGAGCATTGAATTCAAGGACAAAGTCAAGAATATCGGTGCCAGTCTTGTAAAGCAGGTTGCAAACGCTACCAATGATGTGGCTGGCGATGGTAAGCTGTTATAACCATACAGGATTATACTTTATGGGTTTAAACTTCTGCACTGGCTGCTTTCTTATTAAGGAAATGCTAATAATGAGGGAGCAAATTGGCAGGAACCACATGTGCTACAATTCTTACTCGAGCTATATTTACGGAAGGGTGTAAGTCAGTCGCAGCTGGAATGAATGCTATGGATCTGAGACGAGGTATAAATATGGCTGTTGATGCTGTGGTGACAAATCTGAAAAGCAGAGCACGGATGATTAGCACTTCTGAAGAAATTGCACAGGTTTGTTTATCTTTCTTTTTTTGTTATAGCCACTATTGGCATATGGCAGGAGATTGGAAACAGCAAGGTTGCTTTTGAATCACGAGTATTAACAGAACTTTACAATTTATTTGTGGTGGCGATAGGTTGGGACAATATCTGCCAATGGGGAGAGGGAAATTGGTGAATTAATTGCAAAAGCTATGGAGAAAGTTGGCAAAGAGGGTGTGATCACTATCTCAGTAAGTTATTATATGCATCTTTTTGGAAATATTTCTTTGGGTATTCTTTTCTTGGCCCAGAGGGCAGTTTTTTAGTGTCCTTGATATAATGCTCAGTAGATGTTCCCCCTATGATTTTTAATTCCAACCCGTCTATTCTTTATTATGCCTTTTCTGTTCTTCCTCTGTATCTTTCCTCTTTCAAAGGGGTCCATGGTTTGAATAGCAATGCATTTCTTAATATGCTAGTGGTTAACTTTTATAAACTTTGTCAGGATGGCAAGACATTATATAACGAATTGGAAGTCGTTGAAGGAATGAAGCTTGACAGGGGATACATTTCTCCGTATTTCATAACAAACCAGAAGAATCAGAAATGTGTATGTTCTCGCTTTACAAATCTACTTCGCACAGCATAGTACTTTTGTGGAGTTTACTTTGGTCCTTGGTCAGGAGTCTTTATTTATTTATTTATTCTTGGATATTAAATGTAACCATTTGATGTTGCTGTGCCATCAGGAACTAGAGGACCCTCTCATTATAATCCATGAAAAGAAAATCTCGAGCATAAATGCCATTGTTAAAGTATTAGAGTTAGCTTTGAAGGTGAGCAATGTCATTTCCTTCATGTTGCATTGATTTCTAAAATATTGGTATTGACTGACGCTTCTATATCTCCAGAGACAAAGACCTTTGTTGATTGTTGCCGAGGATGTAGAAAGTGATGCCCTTGCAACTCTTATTCTAAATAAACTTCGTGCTGGAATCAAGGTTTGTTTTTCCTATATGAAATCTTACCTTTCAGTTCTTGGTGCAATTAATTATTGGTTTTGCTTATTTAATCTGATATTTGCTCCATACTGGTTTAGGTATGTGCAATCAAAGCTCCTGGTTTTGGTGAAAATCGAAAATCTGGTCTCCAGGATCTTGCTGTCCTTACGGGAGGTCAAGTAAGTTTTCTGTTTGCTGATTTATTTCTTAAATTCCATCTAACAAAACAGTGAATGATATATTTTCTCTATTCTTCTAGCTTATCACTGAAGAGCTTGGCTTGAATCTTGAAAAAGTGGATTTGGAAATGTTTGGCTCTTGCAAAAAGGTAACCTTTTAGCTTAATTTGTTAAAAGCTTATACCATGTGAATGCATGATAGATCTTTGGTATGCTTTCTTTTTTAGTGTTCATTTCGATGTTTTGCTTGAGGATGAATCATGATTTTTCCTTTGGGAGCTACTGATAGTGTTTATGCTTAAAACTAAATTTCATTGATTTTTCTCTTGTATTAGTTTCGTAATGTACAAGTTTAAATGATTTAGACTACTAAATAAGTTTTTCAATGTTGTATAGATAACAATTTCTAAAGATGATACTGTTATTCTTGATGGAGCTGGTGATAAGAAAGCAATTGAAGAAAGATGCGAGCAGGTTTGTTTGAAACTTATGTTATATTTGATTTTATTATTGTTGCTGTAATTTGTTTCTATGTAGTAATAGATCAGATTGTTGATGTTTTTTATTTGTTTTTTGACATCTTTATATACAGATTAGATCAGCAATTGAAAACAGCACTTCAGACTATGACAAGGAAAAGTTACAAGAAAGATTAGCCAAACTTTCTGGGGGTGTTGCAGTGCTTAAGGTATATACACCTTGGTTGCTATTAGGTTTTTACTTGCCAATATTATAAGGTTGTCATGAGAAAATTGACATTTCAAATGAAACTTTTGCAGATTGGAGGAGCTAGTGAGGCCGAAGTTGGAGAGAAGAAAGATAGGGTGACAGATGCCTTAAATGCAACCAAGGCTGCTGTAGAGGAGGGAATAGTACCAGGTAAATTATTGGCACTACCAGTTGTAAGCTTAGTGTTTTATGTTCAGTCAAATTGATATGTTATACTTTGCACAGGTGGTGGTGTCGCTCTTCTTTATGCATCAAAGGAGTTGGATAAGCTTCAAACTGCCAATTTTGATCAGAAGATAGGTGTCCAGATCATCCAAAATGCTTTGAAGGTTAGTGTTTTTTTTTTGCTAGCTTTTTTATTTCATAGATTATCTTCACTTAACATCTTATCATACATTTCTTGCTGGATTTGGTAATATTTTGGGGTTTTTTAGCTGTAAGATATAGCATGGTTTAACTAACTCTTTTAACAAACAATGCAGACTTCTGTGCACACAATTGCTTCAAATGCAGGAGTTGAAGGTGCTGTTGTTGTTGGCAAGTTGTTGGAACAGGATAATCCTGATCTTGGGTATGATGCAGCTAAAGGTAATAATGATTCTTTGTCTGTGTTTTCATGACTACTTATTTTTGACTAAAGATGTGTGACCCTTTTGTTATTACTGATTCTATTGTTTTTTTCTTTTCCTGCTTCATAATTAGGTGAATATGTTGATATGGTTAAATCTGGAATCATTGATCCATTGAAGGTGATTAGGACCGCCTTGGTTGATGCAGCCAGGTAAGATAGGATGTTAGAGAACTTTTTGTAGTTATTGATGTATTAGATTTGTTTTATGTCATGCTTTGCTTGATGCTTATCTATTCTTTTGCAGTGTGTCATCTTTGATGACGACAACTGAAGCTGTTGTATCTGAACTTCCAAAGGATGATAAAGATGTTCCTGCCATGGGTGGCGGCATGGGTGGCATGGATTATTAAGGAACTATTTTTGGTAGTTTTTTTACTGGACTTGGAGTGAAGTGGTGTGTCACCATTATTTTGCCTTTTTTTTTCGCTTATTTGTTGACAAAAGGCATCATGTATCCATGTAACCATAGGTAGAGATAAAAAAAAATGTAGGGAGAGGTTGTGGTTACAATGGAATTAAAGAACATCTGAAACATTTTTCAGATTCCAAATTATGATTGAACATTGTTCCACTCTGAAATTGTCAATTGAAAGATTGCCCTGAAATAATTTCAGTAGATTGAACTCGTTCTTTTTCTATCATTTCTCAAACGAGACAACTTTCTAACTTTCAATTGAAATTATCAGTTGAAAGATGGCACACCTATTAGTAGTTAACATTTCTCAAACGAGACAACTTTCTAACTTTTTGGAAGATTAGCTTTAAATAAAGATACTTATAAAACGGATTGTTTATCTAATATTAACTTTGTTTAGATTTATTAAAACAAAAGGGGGGTAGTAGTGTGATTTTCCATTTCATAGATTATTTTTAATTTTATCTTATTTTCTTAATGAAATGGTGTTTACGATATCAAAACAATGAATTGTCAATTAAAATTGATGTCAGTTGATCAAGTGCATCAAGATTAATAGTCTACTGAGAAATTATTGAATTACTTGATATAACAAGAAATTTATACAATAACGATTAAAAGAACTCTCTATCTCTATTTAGACAATTCAAACCCTGCAAGAGACACATATTTTTCCAAAAAAGAACGAGATTTTCATGAAGTGATGGCAGAACATAGTCAAAATGAAAGTTGTGGAATCTTCCCTATCACTCTGACAAAGGGATTTACTCACAGAATTTATACGAGGGTTTCATGAAATGCACTACTTTTTCTACAATTTACACTTGAGTCTATATATCACGTACGGTCCATCCAAATTTAAAGATTTTCTTGGATTCGTTCTGGCTGTCATTGGTTCGAAGTCTTGGACTTTAGCATTTCTTGGTCTGTATTTGACAAAAAGTACAAGGTGATCTTCATACCTCCATCCAGAGTCGCAAGGAAATTTGAATTGGTGAAAGAATGGGTGCAACTTGTCAACCTGGTCCAATTCTCGTGTCCTTTAAGCAATCAACTGAGTTCTGTATGCTTGATTAAGGAAGGTAAAGTTGCAGAGGATCTAGTCATGATCATAATAATCATCTACTTCCAGAACACCTGAGAGTGCTGACATCCATGCCAGCAAACCGTTGGAAACATCCTTTTTCACTAACACTTCTAATTTGCCAACAGCCTGCCTTGATACTCCATATCTGAGCAAAAGATTTCCAAGTGATCTAAAACTAAAATTATCAACAGGAATGGAAGCTCTTAACATTTCCTTAAAAGTCTCCATTGCTTCCTTGGGTCTGCCAGCAATAGCATAGAGGTTAAGCACATTGTTATAACTTAAATCTGTCAAGTGTCCCAATTTTCTTATCTGCTTTGCAATTTGAATGGCTTCATCATACATCTCCATTTTCTTGTACAAACGCAGCATCATCGCAAACGTAAATTCATTTGCAGCTCCATTTTCCTTTAATGTCTCAAATATCTCTTTTGCTTGGTCAACCATTGACCGCTTAACATAAAGATCAATCATACTGTTTGAAGAATATACAGTAGGAGCTTCTTCTGATAATTGAAGCAACTTGTATGCTTCTTCTGCCTTTTCCAGGTTGTCAACTTTTGCATACAATTTGATCAAAGAATTATATATTACTGTATTCCCCGGCAACCCAGCTTTGTTCATTTCATCAACATAACTGATGGCTTCTTTAACCCTTCCAACATCAGAGAAAACATTGATCAATACGCCATAAACTATAACATCAGGCTGCACATCATGGTTAATCATTTCCCTGTATAAATCTTCAGCGATTTCCAGCAGGCCTAATTTTGCAAAGCTAGAAATCACTGCACTGTATGGGATGCAATCACTTACTAGCCCTGCCTCCTGCATTTTTTTCAGATAAGTTTTGGCAACATGTGGCTGGTCAGCACTGACCAAAATTTGTATGAGAGAAGTATAGCTGCATCTGTCTGCAACTACGCCTTGTTTTTCCATACTATCAAACAATTGACATGCCTTTTCATAGCATTTCCCCACGCCATAAGCTTTAATCATCACATTGAACTCAAGAACACTGAGATTCTTCCGTTCTTGGCACAAAATGAAGACTTTCTCAGCTTCCAAAGTATGTCCACGTTCCCCGTATGCATCAATGTTGGAAGCATAGCACTCAGATGTCATATTTCCAGTTAGATGAAACCTCAGAAACCATAACAAGGACCTGTGGAGCATTCCTGCTTCTATGTACATCCTAGTCAATGCAGACTGGGTATATTGGTCAACTTCAAGACCCCGCTCATCCATCTCTCTTACAAGCTCTTCTGCTTCATAAACCATTTTTCTTATCGAGTATGCATACAAGAGAGTACGGTAACTCACTAGATCAGGCTCGAGGCAGGCTTCCTTCATTGTTTCAAAATACTTTGTTGCCCTACCTATATCATTATGCTTAGCATACAGAGAGATAAGAATATTATACGTTCTTGTGTTAGGCGAGCATCGCAGCTCTTCCATTTTCTGGACTAGCAAACTCACTTCCTCTAATTGTCCATGGTTTCCACAAATGTGAATAATCGTATTGAACGTCACTGTAGTTGGTGCCACACCTCGTTTAAGCATCTCCATGAAAGTCTCGGATGCCTCTTTAATTTGACCAGCCTTTCCATAAGTATCAATCAAAGTATTATAAGTATGCGAGCTGAATGAAACATTAGCACACGCCACCCTTTCATCCAATTCCCGAGTATCCACCACTTCATTATTGATTCTCAAAGGTTTGCTTTTGCTCCTCAAAGGTTTACCCGAAGACCACCTTTTGAAAAACTCCTCGGCTTTCTGAAACTCTCCTGCTTTCTTATATAACTGAACAACAATCACCATAGTGACCTCATCAGGCTCCACCCGATTTTCCAACATCATGTCAAGCCAAAAAAACGCCTCTTCTCTGCGCCCTCCTTTGCTATAAACATCGATCAAAGTTCCATAAGTGGAACTGGTGGCAGCAATTCCTCTGGCATTCATCTCATTCCACAAACTCTCCACGCGTCTCCACTGGCGTGCCCTCCCTAGGCTCCTCAGCATGATGTTGTAATGAATCACGTTCAATTCGTGACCTTTCTGCTTACACCACTCAAAAATCTCCAAAGCCCTATCCCACCTCAACTGCTCCTTCAAAATAATGCTCCTCTCCTTGTTATTAAGCCTGTCTTCCCACGGCCCAAGAGCCTCATCCACGTCGAGAACCATATCCAAGGCTTCTAAAATCGCGGGAATGCATCCCCCGTAAGAGAGGCGTTTCGTCGAACACTTGGTGTGCGACTTCTCCGGTTTGCTCTTTCTGGGAATACACTCTTCCGAATTCTGCACTGGACCGCATTTCTTTAAGTTGGTCTCTGGCTTCACCGTGCCGATTCCGTTATGAAGAGGGAGTCTCTGTTTTCTGCTTGTGGGGGTAACTTGCTCGGGCTTCTCTGACAGAAGGACCGCGTTTGCGTTTGAGAGGAGAGGCATGTGGGTGTACAATAGCTGCAGCTTCAGCAACATTGCTCCGAACAGAAAGAAGAACACTTCAGTGTTAGTTCAGCGCAACACACACAACATGAGATATCCAAGTTTCGTTATTCCCGTTTTTGGTTTTTCAGTTTCAGAGAGTCTTCTCTGAGTTGTGGTTGTGGACTAAGCATGGTACAACGCATTGTTTTAAACTGTGTTGGAACCATTTGATATTTCTTTTTGTTCCTTTTTTTTTTTTTTTCAATTATAACTTAAAAAATTGTCCCTTTTAATATTTTAAAAATATAATACAATTATAAATAATATTTCTTTATTTTTGTTTTAGCTGTTTTTTATGAGAACGGACAAGAACTGATTTTTTTAATAAAAAATAAATAAAATGCATTTCCTCAGCCACATTCCCTTTAACTTAAAACAGGATCATGTTCTATAAGTTCAGGTTGTTCAGGTTATTAGAATATAGTAATTTTCATCTACTATTTATATCTGTCATATCATCATTATTTGAACACTAGTATTGTGTTTAAAAATACCTAAAGTTTTGGTTTCAATATGCAACGCTTCTGTCTTAAAACAGAAAAACTATAATGATTCATGTGATTCGTGACAGATTTTGTTTGTTTACTTTTAATAATCGAAAGCAATTTTTCAATGCTTTAAAAAATCTACATGAAAATGGGATTTGTAATTTCTTAAATAATTTAAAACGACATTAAATTACACAACCTTTATTATTTTCACAAAACACAAATATATATATATATATATATTATATTATATATATATATATAATATAATATATAATATATAAAATATATATATATATATATACATATATATATATATATATATAATATTGATTATTTCGTATAAAAAAATTAACCGCTGTAACAAATGATGATGGATCCGAAGTTAATTTTACAGGGTTAATTTAAAGAATCATCGTCGATGATCTTCTTTGTGAAAATAAGAGTGTGGAAAAGCAGAAGCATAGTGATTATAATTCATCGTCTTCTCTCTACACTGCGCCGTTCTTCTTTTTCCTCTCTACATCGCCGATTCTCGTGAAGTCTTTCTCAATCAGCCCAATGTGGAGTATAGCTTCTTTTTTAATCATCACTTGCTCGCGAACTCCATGTTTCTGTTTTTTGATTCTGGATTTTTTTTTTGTTTGGTTGCAGATTAATCTTCTGAACTGTACGCGCTATCGGAGCTCGAAACGATGTCGTCAGGGCAAGTGGTTAAGCGTGTCAAATACAAAGCCACCGTCAAAGACCCTGGCACCCCCGGCGTCCTCAGATTGGTGCATTCGCATTCTCAACTTGTGCTATATTTTTGAGAAATCTTGTTTTCGCGTTGAGATTTTTATGGAATTTCGTTCGCTTTCTCTGCAGACTCAAGAAAAGTTCGTTTTCAAGCCCAATGATCCTACCACCAACAATAAGCTCGATGTGGAGTTCAGATTTATAAAGAGTATTTCTTATCTTTTGTTTTCGTATTTTCTTTCCTTAAACTGATTGTGAAGTTTCATATGAACTCTTATTGAATTGTGTAGAAGTTATGGACCTCACAATCTCAGTGTTTTATTGATACCGCGTATGCATTACTTTTTATTGTCATTTTATTTTTTGCTCCGCTGGAAAAAAATTTTAGGTCATAAACACACTAAAGAGGGATCAGGCAAACCGCCATGGCTTAACCTTACACATGCACAGGTTGTTCTTTTGTTACTTTTAATTTTGTTGCTCTTGTCTACATTTATTCTGCTATTTATGCTGCTGAGTTGGTTCCATCTTTTTTTTTCTTCTTTTACTTTTGAATGCTGCTCAATTTGAATTTTCAATGCCTTTGGTTTACTTGGTAATACTACACCTGACATGCTCATGCCTCTTCCTTTTCGTATGAATTTTTATCATATTACAATTTGATGTTCCAGGGAAGTTACATATTCGAGTTAGAAAGTTTTGCAGATCTTCATGTTTGTCGGGAATTGGTGGGTAAGTAACTTACTTTGGCTACTGCCAAACAGAACCGAGACATGGTTTTGCTGTTTCTATATGCTTAAAATTTTATCCTGAGGGCTTCTTTAACTTGCTTTTGTTATTCTCGAGTTGCCACGTCATGTAGCTTATCATGAAGGCCTGCTATGTTGTTTACTTATTTGATCATGGGCTTAAGTCCCAGAGTAGCAATGTTAGAGTTATTTTTATTTGTTTTTATCAATTAAGCGTGCTAAATCAGTAAAAAAATTTAATTAAAATATGATTTCAGATGCATAGCATTAAATATTTATTTCCCCGTCTATACATATCCAGAGAAGAAAATGATGCATCGCCAGATTTCCTTTTCATGAATTTTGACATGCATTACCCCGTTCCCTTTTTTTCTTTAATGCAGTTTTCCACGAAGGAAGTTCTGAATAGTTGTTATTTTTTCTTTTATTCCCTTTATTAATGCATATTTTATATTTTTATTTTCATTTGTTTTGTATATCATTCCTATAATGATGTTTTATCTGTTTGAGCAGGTATTGCCCTTAGCAAGCATGTGCAAGGAGAAGCTACAAAAGTTATTTCTGAGGAACAGCTAAGCTCTGCAGAAATGACTCTGAGGATAAAGCTATTGCAGGAAGATAGGTATTTGGTTTAAAATAATGCACTTTAATTTTTAAAAGAAAGGAGTAATGATTAATGCAAGCCGGGGATACTCCGTCCAGTGTCCACTTATCACACATGGTTAACCACGTGTGTAAAATTTGCCTTACAGGTGTGTCATAGTAAATACATATGATTGTATGCAATTATTAATTTGTACTTGTAGCAATAATAGTGAAATGTCTCACAAGTGGTTAATTGTTTTGTGAGGTTATTGAAATGTCTGAGTAATAATTGGTAAATTTTCTTCACATATGTTTACGAGTAGAGGAATGTATGCATATAATTATAAATCTATACTTGTGACACTGGTGGTTAGATATGTCTTACACAAGTAGTGCGATGATGTTATAGAACTGTCTAATTGTGATTAAATCTTCCTCAATAGTAATCAAGAGTAAATGAATGAGGTTACAATTATAAATATATACTTATGCTCTAATGGTTCATTATGGCTCACAAGTTGTTAATATTGCCCAAGGCTATTGAAATATCTTATGGTGGATGTTGGGTGTGGACAATTATAACTTTTCAAAAGAAAAGAATTGTTTATTCGTGATCTTGCTCTATTATGATTCAATTTCTTTTGCAACTAAGACCATATAGACATGGTCTCTTTGGTACTGTGCTATTATTCTTAAATTGTTCTTTTATAGTTTTCTTGCTCAAATTCCGTGCTGTATAATTAATTAGGAACTCAATCTGTTAACTTTTCAGTATTATTTTTTATCTACTCTAGAAGTTATCTTGGTTTGAGATATTCCTCATTTCCTTCAGTGTTACTAATTTTGTTGAAGTGTAACTTTTGCAGCAAGTTGCAGAGACTTCATAAGGAACTTGTAGCTAGTGGTAAGCTTACAGAGTCAGAATTTTGGGCTACTAAGAAGGTAAAGATATTCCCAATATCAATGATGTTGATGATAGGTTTCTGGCTGATATTATGATTATTTGAATAAAATTTAGGCATGAAAAGTACTGTGCAAAATACTTTTTCAAATAAAATAGTGTGAAATATATGATCTTCTACAGAGGTTTCACAATTAGATATTTAAAGGCATCAAGCAGTCTATTGACTTTTTTCTACTTTTGTTTTCATATGGAAGATATCTTATTCTTAGCCTCCAAATTTCTTGTAACTTTCTTCTCTTCATCTTAATGAATTCTTCTTTTATATTTTTAATATGCTCTACAGAAATTGCTGGATCAAGATGAAAGCAGAAAGTTAAAACAAAGGATTGGTTTTAAAAATTCTTTGATCTTTGACACAAAGCCTATGAGTGATGGACGGGTATGATACCACCTCTCCTTCTGCACTGGTGCTCTGTCTTTATGAGTGCACTTGCTTGGATTTCATGATGAGAACATTGCAGCTCAATAAGCTCAAATTCCAAATTTAATTTTTATGAATAAAAAAATCTTACTCCTCTCTTATAGTGTGCCAAACTCAGCTTTTGGAAGCTTTTAATGTCTAACAATACTATGACAATTGTGCATTCAACTTCACAAAATACAGTTAATTTTGCACATCAAAAAAACTTTAAAAAACTAATTAACAAGTAATTTGTTTTGGTAATTTATAAAAACTTCAATGAAGTATTTTCTTTTGTGGGAGAACTTATTAGCTGTGTTTTCTATGAGCAGAATCCTTATCATGCCTATTACCCTTATTTCTTGCTGCACTTCAAAAATGTTGGTTGAATTTTTCATGATAAAACTTGATTAACTATCTTTGATGCTTGGTTTGTTACTCCTAATGGAGTTAAAGTCATTTTAATGAATAATGACAATTTTCTAAATCTAATACCGACTGTATTATGGAAACTGCAATGTTCACATTCCCAATAATGTTGTTGTACATCATTCATCGTCTTTTATTTTATCGTATGTGTGAATAATGACTAATTACATTTATTCAACAAGAACATATCAGATCTTAGTTATGTACCAGTGATGGGCTTGTAAAAGATGGATGTCATTGCCACTCAACATTTTGGTATAAGAAGCAAGGAGTGGGTCTAGATTTTCTGATTTATTTATGAGATTTCCATGAATGTATTTAATAATTACGGACTTTCTCTCCTTAAAAGAAATTGTTCTCAAATAAAAGTTGAAGAAACATGTAAAATATGTTATTATTTTACATTTTCAAAATCCCCTATTGTTTTCTTAATTCTAAAAACTCAGAACAGAAAACTTTTATTTTTGGCTTTTAGAAGTTTAAAAATTATTTGAAAATTTTTAGTGAAATGGGGGCCCTAAATTGAATTTTGAATATTAAAATTTAAAGCCTAGCACCTATATCCTTTTTTTTTCTTCTCATTGTTAACCTCATATCTACAGCAGTTATTAAAAGCTCAGAAGGATAGTTTGATGTATATGGCCAACCCCATCTAGTGAGATAAGGGTTCTTTATTGTTACCGAGTTTTTATTTAGTGTTTGTTAATTTTAAATCCATGTTTAGGATCTCTAAACAATTTCTGTTTTTTTTTTTGGCTTATAATGCATGTATATGATTTTAAACTAGTTATTTTCCCTTATTCTTCTTTCAGATAAACCAGGTTAAATTTCAGTTGACACCGGAGATTAAATATCAGGCATGCTTCTTACTCTGCCTAATTAGATTTTAAGTTAAATCTTGAATGTTTAGATTCTGTACTATAGGTGATTATACTATTTGGTATTTGTTTAGACTTTTATGCACTGCCCGGAAATGAGGGCACAGTGGGTATAGATTGACAGTCATTTTGACAAAAAGCTTATGCGTGGAATTTTAACTTGATGACAATAACCATTAATTGAATGCAATTACAATCACCTTTTCATGTGCATGATATTTTAGACAATTATTTGTAGCACACTTTTTTAGTTTTCTCATCTTTTTGTTTGTTTTCTTGCGCATTGTGCATGCAATAGTTCATCATATTGATATGAAATGGAAGTGATACAACAATTAGTTTTACTTAAGGAAGTGGTGGTTTCACTATGCCTCTAGCATTGGGCTTCCTTCCATGTGGTCGGGTAAGCTTGGTTATTGTTGTTGTTGATGATGTGTCCAGTCAACGAATAGAGTGATCACTTTCAATTTTTGGGCCAGTTGGTCTAGTTGTAAGGACCAGACTCATACCTCATGAGGACATAGTTCAAGTCCTGCTGCCGATGTGAGGACCTTGTTGGTGGATAATGTGTAAGTACCTTTATAAGTAGTCATAGAGCTTGGAGGCCTTCCCTGGCCTTGGGGAACTTTTGGGAGCTAACTCGTCTAATTTTTTGTGTAACTAAACAAAACATTCGTTTTCTTTATCGTTTCTGAGGATCAGCATAATTAATGTTTAAGGTAAAATATTTAGCACTTGAAAACCTGTTATGTGAAATTGTAATTGTTTGAGCCTTACACTGTATGGAATGATCTTTTTTGGGGTGTTGGAGTTGGTTACTTCGTTGTTTAAGAATTTTAAGATGGTTTCTCAACCAAAGGCTAATATTCAAATTGGAAGATGAAAGGAACTTACAAGATTAGTCACGACACTAACTAATACTTCAAAAGGATTTTTGAAGTTTGGTTTTGCAAGTTCAAGGAGGGTGGTTTTTGAGCTCACTTACAGTTTTAGAATTTAAACTGTTCATTTTTAATGTGGTGGCTCTCTTTTCAGTTTGATTATGGGTTGGGATTGGTATTTGGTTTATCTCGTATGTTTCAACTTTTCCTTCTATCTCTGCACGTGGTTTCTTTAGCATGGTTTTGTTATAATATCTTGCCATACTTTAGAATATATTATGGAATCATTTTGTTTGCTATTGGACCAAGCAACCTTGTGAGTTGTTTCCTTATTTGGCTGCTGGGGTTACCACTTCGGACTCTTATTGCATTAGTGGGCTTACAATAGGTTTTTTTCACTACTAGAGATTATGCATCTAATTATATGTTTCAGTCAGGTATGGTTCCCTAGTATTTCTCTGCTTTAGTTGGAAGGGTTTGATTATACTTGTATTTCGTTCATTACTTCAAATATTCATTTCTTATTTAGGGAAAAAAATTTGAATGTGTACTGTCCTTATTTCTCTTTTGCATTTTTTTTTTGGTTTCCAGATTTTTGCCCTCAAACCTGCTGTCCACCAGGCATTCCTCAATTTTGTACCTAGTAAAGTATGTTGAAAATCTTCCAGTGTTTGTTATTATCTTCTGTAATAACTTGTGTGCAATGTCAAGCACTTTGCTTACTAAATTATTTCTTTCACCCCCCATGGTCTCCAAATTCAAGATGAACGAGGTAGATTTTTGGAATAAATACTTCAAAGCTGAGTATCTCCATAGCACCAAAAATGCGGTTGCAGCAGCTGCCGAGGCTGCTGAAGATGAGGATCTGGCCGTCTTCTTGAAAGATGATGAGATATTAGAAATTGAAGCTCGAAAGAAGGTCTTTATCGTCTTTCTCTTTAATTTTTATTCCCATTGAAGACCTCTAATTTTTATTCTTGTTGAAGACCTTTAATTTTTATTCTCATTGAAGACCTTTTAGCTGCATTCTCCATTCCATTTATATTGATATGCCTGTTTGCAGGTCCGACGTGTCGATCCAACTTTAGATATGGAAGCAGACCAAGGAGATGATTACACACACCTTCCTGTACGGTGAATGAAACAATTCCTTAATCTCATTTTGAGTTCTTTGACAATGTATTTTTTCTCATTTTATGTGGGTTCACTCCTTTTAAAGTAAATTTTCAGTTCCAATATATAATCACTCTTAAGAGTTTTCCTAATATAAAAAATATTGAAATGCCGACAAATAACATAACAATTAAACATTTCAACTCCATAATAAAGCAAAATAGCAAAGCTCCAACCTGGTAACGAAAGTGTGTTATACATAATTGTTACACCAAGTTGTGTTTAAAATTCATAAAAAACTTAAGTTCTTAAAATCATAGCATTTAAAAAAGGCATTGTCTCCGAGATCAATTTTTTGTGTTTTCTAGGTTCATACAAAGAGGAGAAATCACTTACATTTGAAGATGAATGACTTATTTTATATGATATATAACTTGAAGTTCAAAAGTAGACAGATGAGAAAAATTGATGTTATGATGTTTGATTATGAATGGATGACTTAAGAGGGACATAATGTTGATGAAGAGAAAGTTGAGGTTCAACAACCTTGGGGTAAAGACGATGGTAGCAACATTGAATCTGTTGGAGGAAGTTCAAGTAATCCAACTCTTGAATTTTATCTTCATAATTTGGAATCAGATGCCAATTTTGATGATGCACAGTTTTTTCATCTAAGAAAGAGCTCAGTAGAGATGGTGATTTTGGAGATGATGTTATTGGACATGGAGATTTGAAGTCATTAGTTCTTTTTTGGTTTTTTAAATGCTATCATTTTAAGAACTTGGGCTTGAATTATTTATGCATGATTTGGTATAGTTTGATCTTGTTTAGTAGTAATGTACTTGCTGATTTTGTTATTTTATTACTGTAGTTTGCTATTTTGCTTTACAAAGTTGATATGTTCAATTATTATGTTATTTAATCTATTATACGATGTATAGTCTTGCAAGTTTACTAGGAGAGTTTATGGAGCCTCCACTAGTTGTTTACAAAAGCTGTCAAGTTTTCATACTATATATATCATTTAAATTCCATACCTAATGCTGTTAACTGTTTAGTAGTTAATTCGATTCAAATGTTCTGTTGTCTATTTATGCTGCTATTTCAGAAGTGTTAGATTTGCGTTGAATTTCTGTGTTTTGACCTTTTGCTCTATTTGATGAGAAGGATCATGGGATCTTTCGAGATGGTAGCAAGGAAGTATCTGAAGCCCAAAATGCTCTGTATAAGAGAACATTGTTGCAAGATCTTAATAGACAAGGCGCAGTTGTTCTTGAAGGGAAAACTCTAGGTAATTTCTTCTCTTCAAATTGATTTTTTCAGTGTCTACCAAAAATAATTTTCTTTCATACTTTTATTCTTAAATCTGTTCGCATATTCACTATATGTTTTGTGTTCCCATATCATAATATATGTTCCCTAAATATTATTTTGTCTAATATGTATATCTGTAGTCAGACAAAAATGGTCTTCAGTAGTAAATTTGTAAAATTGGCAAATACTAATAATGCATGTCATAATTAAATTATTTCCTTGTGATTAATTTACTTGACTCTAGCCATATTGACGTTTACTTTTAATTATTTCTCGAGCACTTACCAAAGTGAAGGGGGAGAGACTTCCTCCATTTGTATTATGATATTATCACTTCTCTGCTATTTGTTTCACTTCAAATTTGTCTGAGGACATTTTAGAAGTTGTGAGAATTGTGATTTGCAAACTGGAAAAACTCAGCTTTTAAGAATCTTAAATTTGTTTTCTGTTCTCATTTATGTTGACAAATTTTATTGTCATTAAGTGTTAACCTTGACCAAGAGTTAGACACATTTTAAAAGCATTTTCCCAAAATCAATCGAGACCTTGGAGAGTAAAATGCATTCACATCTGGATAGTTGCAACTTAGTAAAGGCCATATGGTCTGGTCTGATGAGTCAAATTTCAAAACATAAATGTAGATATGGAGATGGAACACCCAAGAACAGTAGCCGAAATTCTTGCTCGAAGAAAACAGAGTTAGTATGGCTGACTTTTTTCTTTCCTTTTCCGTTCTGTTCACACGGAGAAAATTCTTATTTCATTTCTCTGTACAGAATCTGATGAGGTTGTAGGCGATGAGGAGAGACAAAATAGAATTTCCAAGATGACCCCGATTGAAGATCTTCAGGCTCAAGATGATCATAACTATGCACCACTTTGTATCAAGGTTCAACATTTTCTCACGAATTAGATGAACCATGTTTATTATAGTGATGTATTTATAGTGAATAATTGGATTTGTGAAATGGGTGCCCGTTGGGGCATGGTCTGGAAGTATTAAATACACCCTAACAAATGCTTTAAATCTCTTAAAAGAGCAACCATTGAATAACTTGTGTGCTTTCAATGTAATAATTACTTTTTCAGTAAAAACTTTCTGTAGTTAACTTATTGTCACTTACCCATGGACATAGAATAGAAAAAAACTCATAAATAATTTACTAATTAATAATTAACGTCTTTTTTGGATTAAATATCTGTTAAGTGTTATGACTTGTGTATTTGTTTCATAATCAGGATCCTCGTGACTATTTTGATTTTCAACAAGCTAATGCAGTAAAAACTTTAGATGATTCCCAACCTGGAACGGAGCAAATGACATGCAGTTTAGGTTCTGAGGAAGCCTATGGTTCTTTGATGGCAGCGATATCTAAAATCCAAGCTACTGGATTAAGGGATCCTCTCTTTAGTCCTGATGTCGCTCTTAAGGTAATATATATTTGCATCACATAATTCTGTATTTGAAAAGAATACCATTTTTTAGTAATTGACAGGTGTATATGTTTAATCTCTCAATATTTTGCTTAGAAACATTTTTATTGTTTTTGTTTTCTTTCTTTTGTAATAACAAATATTCTTTCCTATTGAAAATGAAAGCCATTTATTTTTTTCCAGGTACTTCATGGATTGACTAGAAATATCTCAAGCACCAAAAATCATCTTGGGAAAACTTCTCAAGAGAGTGTGCTTGATATATTGCCCAATACTACCAAGGAGAAACTACTAGATGTAAGTCATCCACAATTGTTTCTGAGGTTTCAAATAGAACGAATGGAAAGAAAATAAAAAAAGAGCAGGGGATAATCTTTTTGACTTGTATTTGTGAGTTGAGATATAGCATTTGCGGCATTTATTTTCAGTCTGTAGTTTGAATTTTCATATTTTTTTTATTTTCTTATGGGGTGGTTCTGAATGATGGTATTTATATTTTTGTCATACATGCACCTTTCTTTCCAGCATTGGGTGTGCAGTCAGGAATTGCTTAGGCACTTTTGGTCTTCATATCCAGTTACAACACAAAACCTTGTTAATAAGGTAAATGTTGAGCTTTTGTGATTTAAAAGATCTTTCAATGCTGATTCCTATGCATGACCTATCTAAATATCGCTCCAATTGAACAAGTCTGGGATGTGGATTTGCTTGCAATTATCTGTTTTCTTGTTTCATTTTAAGGAGCAGTATGTTCACTTCATGTTTATAAATTGTTACGGGTTACATTGCAAGAAGTTTCTATTTGCTTGCTTGTAAGTCAAGCTGTAAACCAGTTTGTCAAAAATTCTATTGATATTATATAAATGATTGCTTTAATTGAATGTTTTGAGTTTGCTATGGCGTTACGGACATTTGATGAACTGTTTCCCGCAAGGTAATTGTCAGCAAACCATTTATCCTGTTTGACTTAGCTTTTAAAATTGTCTAATAATTCCTTTTACCTCTCTAACACGTGCCTGACGAGAAAAACCTGTTTGTTTTAGGATTTTAGTAACTATTGAACTTATTTCTAAAGGTCTGGTAAACTTACCAAGCATCAATCTATAGTTTATTTTTGTTTGAAGAGTTGAGAAACAGGCTTTGATACCATGTAAGGAACCCGCTGATCTGAGCAATTAAGCTGGGGCATAAGTTTGCTGTTTTATGATAAAAATTGCAATATAAGTATTCTATGTCAGATACGCATAAGTTTGCTGTTTTATGATAAAATTTGCAATATAAGTATTCTATGTCAGATACGCATAAGTTTACTGTTTTATGATCAAAATTGCAATAGAGGGTTTTTCCTTCTACGTGCCGTTGGTGGTAATTGGATCACACACTCGTTATATTGTAGATATGTATGTAGTGATGCATTGAGAAATCTTTCTGAATTGCATTTTATTATATATGTAATGTTTTTCTCACTCGTGAACTAAATGCAGACAAGAAGACTGAAAGATTCCATATCACAAATATATTCTAAACTTGAGGTACGCTTTTAGCTAAAGCCTCTTCTTGTTTTTCTCACTGCACTAGCGCGTTTTCTTTTATTATGTTAATTTTTTGTTACCTGCATTAATTTTATTTGAAGTAAGAACTTATTGTTTCTACTTTTCTTTGTTGCTTCTTAGGAAATAAAGGTGTCTGCATCGTCGGACTTACGGCACCAGGTTTCCCTTGTTGTCCATCCTATGCAGCAGGTGAGCACAACATACTCATTGACCATTTTCATTTCTTTCTTCGTAATCAAACTCGGATAAACCACTTCCTACGTGATGAGTTATGTTTTGGTTTAGATGTGTCGAGTTCTTAACAACACGATTTAATCTGATTTTTGTTTGTTGGTTTTCATAATTTTTATAGTTCTAGAAAATGGCTTACCTCTGTCACCACTTAGTGAGGATGTACATGCAGTTTGACATGTTACATGGCAACCATTTGGACGTGGCATATAATGTGACATGTTTAGATGCATGACATGACACGTCAGTAAGTGGTGGTAAACCTTTTTTAGATGTTTTAAAATTTATGAAAACAGACGAACTGAAGATCTTTCGGAGGATTAAAACAGAATTCACTCATATTTACAGGAAGTTCTTGTTGAGTTCAATTCAGTGAATAGTCCATGCTATTGTTTTCCATTGTTTTTGTTATTTCTGTATCCCTCTTGTTTATTCCATCTTATGGAAAGATTAAGGTATACGGACAATTTTTTACTCAGGCTCTGGATGCTGCCCTATTACATTATGACGCTGACATTAAGAAAAGAAATGCAAGAGGCTCAAAAAAGTCTAATGGTTATGTTTAGGAGAATGTTTTGGTCTCCGTTCACTGGGAGCAACATACCATAACAATTTAGGAATGTAAGTTCCATCAATTTTGCCGTTACCACAAACCAGAATGGCTATTTTATCTCTATATCATTATGAAATGAATTTCCATGAGAATTAGTGAGCAAGAGAATTACTAGATTGTTAACATGTAACCTAGAATTACTTGTTAACACTGGCCCTTGGAAAAGGACGAGTTAATTCACAAGTTTCCTCCTTCTTCTTCTTCACCCTCTCTCTCCCTGTACTATACCTGCTTGACTTTAGCAGTACATAAAACGAAGGATAAGTGAATAACACGGTTCAATCACGGTAATAATTTTACTGCTTTGTGCTGACTACAATTGAGTATATTTATGCATACTCTCATGTTGATAACTTTAAATTCTCCAATAGTAATTTTCTTTTTTCTTAAGAAAAGGAAATTCGACTAGAACAACAGAATGTATTGATAGCAGCATAAATGGATTTTAAAAAATATGCATAATCATACACTGGTAGAGGGTTCATAAAGTCGTGGGTGTATACTATAATTATAAAGTACGATGGCGTAAAGTTATACGTAAAAATCTGTAAGTTAGGTCTAATTAATGTGACATGGTTATATATTTCGAAGATTAAAATGATTGTTTATATTGATTATAGTTATTAGATTACTAAATGAGATTTGACGTGGCTTATACACACTGCTGAGAGATTGGTGCTAAGAGTTTTCACACCCAAAATATCATGAAAATTGAAATGGTGATAAAAAGTATTTAGTTTGCAGTTTAGTATTCTAGTCTGACATTCATATTGAATTGATAATATTATACATCAAATTAGAAATTAATATAAGATGATAAAGTTAGTAATAATAATAAATGATAACATACTATTATTATACTAGAAATGCTTATACCACTTTTCTCTATTACTCATCTAGTGAGGTAAATGAAGTTGGTGTTGTTCTCCATCAGTTTTATAAATATTTGCAACTTCAAGTTATAACAAAATTTTTGAATCACTCGTTGGGTTTCTATAGTTCAATAAATTTATTGTTTAATCTTTATGTTTTAAAATCATTTTATTAATTTTCACGTGTATATATATACATTAATAAAAAGTTTTTCTTTAAACACAAATGCTTACTATTTTATCTTTGAAATATTTTTTTTTTAAATTAGAACAATCATCTCTTATAAAATGAACTACTTACAAAATAATCAAAAGTTGTTTATAATAAAATTATAAAAACTATTTATTTTTATTTTCATAATTACATGATTTTTTAATGATTTAATAATATTTTTTATTTTATAATTATTATAATAAAAAAAATATTTGTGTTATCGTAGAGTAAAAAGTGACACATCAATCATAATAAAATGCTACCCAGTGATGCAAGCACTTACGATCTCATTATCACATTTAAAAATTTCAATACCCAAACTCCAATTCATCACACTTCTTCAGAGCCACATCACATTATGTTTATAGTCGCTCTAATTATTCTATCTTGTTTATTTCGGTCTTAACTTCTCGTTTTATTTTGTATTTAAAAAACAAGAGACGTGTTCTGCAAGGACAACACCATAACACGTGTTTGTTTCACAGCAATTACAGTGAACAAAAATATTTAATTTAATTTTAACATTTGTTGTGCGAATTATTCCATCTCCATCAATGGATGAGTGTATATATAGAGGGTTAGAAAGAAGAAGAGAATGAGAATAAGAGAAAATGGGAGAGGTGAAGTTACATGGGTTTTGGTACAGTCCATTCGCATTGAGGGTGAAGTGGAGCTTAAAGCTGAAGGGTATTGAGTATGAGAACATTGAGGAAGATCGTTTCAACAAAAGTTCTCAACTTGTTCAGTACAATCCTGTGTACAAGAGAATCCCTATTCTGGTTCATGCTGGAAAACCCATTTCTGAATCCATGCTCATAATCGAATACATCGATCAAGTTTGGCCTCAAAATCCTCTGTTACCTTCTCATCCCTACCACAGAGCTCTCGCACGCTTTTGGGTCAAATACTCTGATGATCTGGTAAATAAATACTTTCAAATTTATTCTCTACCAATTTTTCTATAGCTTGCTATTAGATTATTTATATCATACCACACTTAAGTAATTATCAAACTGGTTTTCTATAGCTGAATTCATGAAACTTACATTGAATACGACCATAAATGTTATTAACAACACAGAAGCACACATTCTATTTTTCTCGATACTTTCTGAATGTGTTATGTGATGACACTAAAATTGGTATGAAATTTTAAAGACTGAGGGAGTTAGAGCACTCTATCGCAGCAAAAATAATGAACAGAGGAAGAAAGCCATAGAAGATATTTTGGAGCATTTGAGAGTTGTGGAAGATCAGTGCTTGGGTAAGGAAAATAAATTCTTTGGAGGAGATTGTGTTAATGTTGTGGACTTGGCTTTTGGGTCCATAATCAAATATCTTACTGTGTTGGAAGATATCCTTCAAGTGCAAATTCTTGAAGCACAGAAATTCCCTCGTTTGTATTCATGGTTTAATATCTTCAAATCTGAACCAGCCATTGCAGAAGTCCTACCTGACCAGGATCAAATGGTAGCTTTTGTTAAACCTCTCAGAGAACAAATTCTTGCATCTTCGTGAGAAAAGAAAAATAGTGTAGCTTTTCTCAAGCATGTGTATCATTTAGAGAGATATATGTATTACGACAGTAATAAAAGTTTGAGCTTAGGTATGTGTTAATATAATTATGAAAGTAATATAAGTTTGAGAGGGATGAATTTCAATGTGCTTTCCTAGTTTTGACAAGGATAATAATTACATTTTTACTTTCATTTTTAATTTATCATTTCAATTATTTTTTAATTATTTATTTTTATATTTTTAACAGTATGATATAATGATTTAAAAATAATTAAAATAATAAATTAAAAATATAAAAAATTAGGTCAAAATATAGTTATTCTTTTAAAAAAATTTATCGATCGATATAATTATTCTTCGGGTCCAACAACTAGAAACTATTTCTTTAGTCTTGTTAATAAGTAATGAGTAATCTAAACATGTTAATTAGCTTCAAAAATATATAGAAAAGCATTCAAAAGTCATGAGCATATGATGCACATATCTTAGTAACACTAATTAATACTTTTCTTTTTCTTTTTCTTTCATGACGAGTGTTCTAGAACATGGAACTAGAAACAATTATCTAAAACTGTTTCAAAATAATGCCAAAGCTTTTTTTTTTCTGTATGTTGTTAAGAAAGGGGAAAAATCAAATAGGAAGATTCATTCTCCAAAATTTGTTTTAGCACATAATTGGACTTACATTTCTTAACATGAATTGAAATCAGTTTATTCAAAATATCATCAAAGAAAAAACTTAAAATTCTTGAAATAAATGCAAAGAAGGCAAACAAAATAAAGAATAACATACATGATAATAAATGGACAATTCAATTCAGGAAATAAAAAATAACAAAAAATGAAAACAAGGTACACATTTTACCTTCTCCATTCCCCTGTAAGACAGTTCAAACACGCAGCCATATAAAAATAAGATTTTTTTCTTTATTTTTTTTTTTCTCTCCTTGATTTATTAATTTTTTTATTTAGTGATTAATGACCAAGGCCATGGCCTTCCCATTTCCCGGTCAAGCCTTTACTGGGCTTGGCCCAGTTCTATTCTCTCTACACTATTTTTGGAGACTTCTCCTTGCATTTCCAAACATTTCTGTACTTCAAATTTTTTTTTTAATTTCTATTTTACCTCTTAGTTAAAATAATATTCTTTTTTAACCAACTCATTCCCAAGTTTTTTTTTCTTCAACGGATGTTCACATCCGATATTTCTTTTGTTCTACAGAAGTCAATATCAGGTATTTTTTTTTAAGTTTTTTACTATATATTGGATGTCGACATTCGGTATAATAATTTTCTTTATTTATGAAAGTCAACATCTAGTATTTAATTTTGTTCTACAAATGTTAACATCAAAAACTATAATTTTTTTTAGTTACCGAATGTCGATATCCGATATATTATAAAAATGGATGTCAGTTTTTATATATGTACCGGATCGACATTCGGTGTATATATATAAATACATATATTATATATTATATATTTACATTTAACAAGGTTTATCAAATAAACATATGAATAGTTTTTTATGAGTGTTTTCATTATTTAATTAAAGTTTTATAAGTATAATATACTTATATTTATTAAAATATGACAATAATTTTATAATCTAAAATAAGATTACGTAATTTATTTATAAATATGAAAAAAAGTTAAAAGTGTATATATTCATAATCGTACAAAAGATAGTTATATGTTTATTTTATTGATATTTTTTCTTATACAATATTTAGTAAATTTAAAAATATATTCAACAATTTCCCTACCGAATATTAATTTAATGAATTCAATTTTTATATTAAATTAAAATCAACCAAACTTAACTTCATTTTGATCTTTGATTTGATTTGGTCCCTCCTCAAGCAAAAAGTTGAATATAAAACAAAACCTCAAACATCTGTTTGTACCTTTTATTTGACTGAAAATTCTTTGACGACTGTAAAAAGAAAAAGTCATCCAGCCATAGTAGGTTAGGTTTACAATCTTCACCGACACTTTACCTCTCTTTTTTTTCTTCTCCTTAATAAGTATAATAAAGAATTTTGAATTAAAAAATTTATATATATTATTTAAATTATGCAGCGATTACATAGAGTAGTTTACACATCAATAGAAAGTAATTATAAAAAAAAATCAATAATAAATATAAAAATAATAATTTTATCATACGCGATGATTTATGATTAAGTGATAAAATCATTTTAAGCTCTCAATATATTATCAATGTTTTAATTATATTTCTCGCTACTAAATTAATATTCGTGTCTTTGTTATACCCATTTCTATTTTTTTAAGTTCATACTATTTTTTCTTAAAAAAAATGATATAAACATCATTATATATATATATATATATATATATATTACTTTTTATTCTATATTTTTTTAAATTGAAATAAGAAAAAAAAATGTTGAACTGTCATTTTAATTTGTTTACTTTTCATTTATTATAATTAAGTTAACCTGATGAGATAATATTCTTATAAATGTTAGATTTATTATACTCAAATAATAAAAGTTAGTACGATATAAAATATGGAAGTACATATATTTATTCATTTGTGATGTAAGCAATTACGACGACACACGTGAATATACTATAATACTATGAACCTTAAATACCAAAACTCAAGAACTCAAGTACTTTACGCAAGGACTAATAACGTCGTACAAAAATTAGGAAATTTTATCTTCAAATATTATATTTGAAGAAAAAATTTCTACTTTTTTTTTTAATTTAAATTAGCTATCTGTTATTGTATATTTCAAGGATTTAACTTCTCTACAATATTAAAGATTAAGTATTTAAGCATAGCTAGGAAAACATATAATATTCTAACACATCCATAATTTATTATATTGATAATAATGTTTCAAGTAACTCCATCTACCGAAGACTCCACCTACTACACAGATTCCACTAGATTTCAAAAATTTTAATATTTTTTTCTGCAATAATTGTGACTGGTGGAGAAAATATTTGTTGAAACTTTTACTAGCAATTAATATTTCTTTTATATGTGAAAGTTGTGGTAGATAGGATAACCCCATGGATGAGTGTGATATAAATAGGTTAGTGTTGGATTTGGAAAAATAAGGCAAAATGGGAGAGGTGAGGCTTCATGGATTTTGGTATAGTCCCTTTACTTTGAGGGTGGTATGGACCTTGAAGTTAAAGGATATACCATATCAGTATATAGAGGAAGATCGCTACAACAAGAGTCTTCAACTTCTTCAATACAATCCGGTGCACAAGAAAACTCCAGTGCTGGTTCATAATGAAAAACCTTTATGTGAGTCCATGATTATTGTTGAATACTTAGATGAGATTTGGCCACATAACCCGTTGCTTCCTTCTAATCCCTACAACAGAGCTTTGGCACGGTTTTGGGTTAATTATACTGAAGAAACGGTACTTCTTGAAAACCTGCAGATTTCTAGTTTTTCATTATTATCATGAGCCTGTGCAGCATCTATATACGATTAATATTCATTTTATCTTAAGTTTAGCATTAATTGATTCAGTTTACCTTGCTAATGACACTTGTATGGGATGAACTTTTGAAGTTTTCTGCAGGTGTGGCATTCTACCTTAGCAATTCTGATGAAGAACGAGAAAAGAGCATAGAGAATCTTTCGAAGCATCTCATGGTTGTTGAGAATCAGTGTTTTGGTGGTGAGAAGAAAATTTTTGGGGGAGAAGTTATTAACATTGTGGACATAGCTTTTGGGTCCATGTTCAAATTTTTTGAGGTTGCAGAAGATATTATTGGAGTGAAGGTTCTTCAAGATGAGAAATTCCCTCAGCTGTGTTCCTGGTATAATAATTTCAAGAATGTTCCCGTTATTAAAGAAAATCTCCCAGACCATCAGAAACAGGTAGCTACTATCAATAGTATCAGAGAAAAACGTTTGGCATCTTCCTAAGAAAATGGTCTTTTTGAAAGAAAAAATTGTAATAAATGTGAGCGTTAATAAAAGAATGGTGTGTGAGTCAACCCTCTAAGTTATATAATGTCAATCATATGCATTGATTTGTATCTGAAAAGTTATTATAATGTTAAGCATTTTCTTTAGTATATATATACATACATACTCTCTATCTGATAGATACGTAAATAGTCGTGAATACAATAGTTAAAAATATTTGTATTTGCTTGGATAGATTAAATCAAACTTCAATTCATTTAATAAGTATTTGTTTATACACACTATTACTAATCCATATATTCATTTAATTATTTTATAAAATAATTATTATTTTATAACTGATTATTATTATATTATATATTTAAATAATTAATTGTTTTATTAAGATGTATTAATACATTTTCAAGTTACAATAAATGTAATAAAACATATTCTATGACTAAAAGATAAGATGGCATTAGTTTATACAATAACCGCATTAATCTCAAAGTACCAAATTCAACTCGATATCAATTTTATATATATTTTCATTATAATTCTCATATTAACTTGAATGTAGGATAATAGATGCTTTAATTTAATCCTATAAAAGATCAAATAAGCACTATAAGAAATCATGTCATATTATTGAAAGAAGTAGAAAAGAATGTTTAGATTCATGAAAAACAATATAAAAAACATGTAAATGCAGCAAATCTCTAACAATTAATTCTATGACATTCACCGATCAAAACACTTTTTTTACGGAATCTTTCTTTATCATCAGAAGTAGAGAGGAGAAAATTGTGTCATTTAATATACTAGAAAGAGTTACTCTTAAAATTGGTAAATGTTTGTGGAAGAGATATAATATTATTTATTATAACATTAATCAAGTTTTAAACTTTGTTATAAATTTAGATATTTTTAATTAAATATTTACTAATGTTTTTTCTCTATTTAATATTCAAAAATTTGTTTTATAATTAAATTTTTGTTACTTAATTTTTTCATTAATTAAATAACATTATAATTATTTATTTTGTCATTTTATTTTCTAATTTTTACATATTAAAATATGTGAATTAATAGGTGATTATTATAAATATAATATTATAATTAATTAAAAATAATAAAAATTTGATCAAAATTATAAAATATGAAAAAATTAAGAAGTTAAATTGTAAACAAATTAAAAACTGAATAAAAAATTAACAAAATGCAAAAACCAAAATTGTAAAAAAGAAAGCCAAATTTCAAATTTTTACAAAATATAGAAACTAAAATTATAATTAAGTATAATATTTATGACTTCATCTTTACTTAATGTGTTACAACAGGTTATTTATCTCGTCTTTCACAATGTTTTTTCCCTTCTCTTATCTGGCTCTTTTCACCTCCTTCACCCATAAATAGAACTTATATCTATCACTTATGTTTTAAACATAAGAAAGTTAGAGAGGGGCAAAAAGAAAACCTCAAGTGAAGACTTTGTTATGGGACACAAGTAGCATTGTCTTCACCTAGAGAGAATTTGTACTAGAATACTACATGATGCTAAATCACTATAATACAATATAAAAAAGATGAGGAGAAGGAACTAAATTCTTACTGAACATTTCTTTACAATAAAACATGCATCAATGAATAATAAACCTCAAGAATTATTCTGCATAGAAGATGAACATACCTCACCGCTCCCGGTCAATTCCTCGAAGTGAGTAATTACGTTTTCAAGTTGTGAAAACTGAGTCAAATATTTTACATGTTCAGCAGTATCAAAATGATTAAGCTGCCACTGGGAAAGACCATCACCAATAATCTTTAAACCGCTTTTCAGCAATTCCACTCCTCTGCTAATTCCATCAGGAAGTTTCCTTTTTTTATTTGATTGGTTCTTGCGATCAACTTCCATTTTATCACATCTATCTTTCTCTTCGGTAATGGCTGAAACCTTTTGGACCATCTGTTTCAACACAAGGCCTTCTCTACCTAACAGCTCAAGCTGTTTAGGGCTCGGTGCAACTGTAAGAAGAGCCTTTTCCTTTTTAAGAAATTTCCCAAACTCAACCATAAATGTTTCCTGATTTGATTCCAGTCCTGAAACTATGTCATATGAAAGTGCTGCATCCTGTGGAACAAATCTCCATAGCTTATTGCACCTAGTCTTAGAAGCAAAATATCCAAATGCGGTAATTGCCAAGTGAATAAGTGCCCAGTGCTGCTCTTTCAAGAGCAAGTGATATAATTCCCACACAGCGCAGCTCTTTGCATCATCGTCACTTTCTGAAATTTCCACGTGAACAAGCCCTGCAAGGAATTGAGCCAAATGTGGTTTGCATTTGTTCAAATGGGCTCCCGGCTCGGACAAAAAGATATTTTGAATCTCCATGATGGCTTGTTCAATATCATTTGAGGTATACAGTTGTTCCAAATATGAGATTATCCCTAGAGTTTCACTGAAAAGTTGGAGATAACGGTTCTTAATTACTTCGTCCACAGTACTTTTGTAATTAGAAGAAACTGCAACCAAAAACTTCAAGGCCCTTGCATCAATATCCGATAGTCCATTTTGCCTGCACAGAAATGGGAATATCATTCTTAAAGATGACACCAACAATATTCAGGTTTAATGAACCGATAAAGAAAATCAGATTGAAATGAAGAAAAATCGTGTCCATCAGTAAAACATTCAGATCAGATTGAAACATGCATTTGATTCTGAGAGGTCACATAATTCTGACTTTCGCTTGCAAGATATAATTAGTCTGACATAAAGAGAGAATAAAGTATACAGAACTCATAAATCCTTTTGGGTTGATGTCCCCATGTGCTGTACGCAGACTATACAAGTAACTATGAATGATAGAGATAAAAACAAATCAATAGCAAAATGGGTATGCATTCTATATTTTTTAATGAAGTTTATACTTCATGTATTTCCTAGTGACTTATAATAATCCAAAAAAGGATGGAATACGACAGAACCCAGAATACTTACAGTGATGGCAAAGAAGCAGAAAGAATAAAAACTGGAACACCAAACAAACCAGAGGAGCATACCACCATTGATGCTTCATCAAAGTTGTCTATGAAGTCTAAATAATCAGACTTAATTCTTTGAATGGAAGTGTTTCTCAACTCATCTGCCAGTAAATCAAGCGGAAAACCTTCCATGAACAGAGCCAAACAAAAAATTGGTGACAACTGTGACCTCCCATCACCGACAAGAGAAATGTATACCTCGTTAACTATTGATCGTGCACCGTAGGTTAAAAGCATGCATATGGATCTTGCCAACTTTCTGAACGAAGAATAAGGCAAGAAAACTGAGTCTGAGGATGCCAACAGCTTAAGTAATGAGCATAGTTTGCCAACGATGTTGTTTGCCATCTCTTTTTCAGCATGTCGCAACATAAAGCACCAGCATTCCATTACAATCTCCCAGCATAGAAAGTGAGGATGAAATAAGTTCTCTAGCAAGAAAGACTCCAACTCCTTCCAAGCTGTACTTGAAGAGATCACAATCATGAAGGTTTTGAATGCTTGCAAGAGGGAAGTGAAAATAGGCCGTGATACCAGTTCTGCTGTTTTTCCAGAGCCATACAATAAAGGAAATTGCAAAACAAGTATGTGAGAGTAGACATCTTCCTCAACTAAAATATCCAAAAACCAATTGAGCTTCCTTGTTATTGCTATTTGCACATCTCCATCAAGCCCACGAGAATATCTGAGAAAGTTAATAAACAATACAACCCGACCAAGTATTATCATTTTTGCTCTGCTCATACTTTCACAACTATTGCAAAAGATGTCATTAACCCATTCAGCGTTACAACCACTTAAGGTTGCACAATCAAGGACAGAGTGACAATCCCCTTTATTCATGAACAACCATTCTAGCACCTCAAGCTTCTGTTCCAGTTTCAGTTTATGAGAATTTAGCAAAGACAATAGTAGATCCAGGGTTGTTTCTTCCAGTAGTTCGGTAATTGCCACAGATGCACATTTCAGAAGGTTTTCATTGCTTACAAAAATCCAAAAACTTGTGATCTTGAGAACACACAGTGAAATGTCCCTGTAAACTGTATACGCCTGATGAGGATACAACGAACATATTTTATGAGTAGTCATTAGGTAGAATCTCAATGGCACAATGATTCTTTTAGCTTCAATTACAGAAATTGCTTCATTGAGTGATGAAGACCAAGCCTGGGCAGCACATTTCAGAGGCTCCGTTATCAACGCAAGCAAAGTTAACACTATATTTGCTACGTTAACTTCCGTAAAATGCGCACCGCCAATTTGAAGCAAAGAAACAACACCTTTCCAGGAGATGTTAAGAATATTAACAGAATTGCCACCATCGTTTGCAGCAAAAACACCAATCTGAGACAGTTTTTCTATTGCACATTTTGTTATGCTGATAACATGAACAACAGAGATAGGTTTGTCAAGCCCCGACCCATTTTCATCACTTTCCTCCCAGTTTACTAATTCAGAACGTGCCTTGCAAAATTTTACCACAGCATCAAGGACCATGGGTGCATCCTTCGATACTTCTGATCCAAATGATTGAATTTTCTGCTTAGGAGCACTAAATGAACTATGCTTAGGAACAGATACAAAATTTTGCATGGTAAAAATATGAATACGAAAAATATCATCTCTGCAACATTATAACATTTATAGAAATCATATATTTAACCGCTCAACGACTTTATCGAAACTTATAACATCTCGGGGAGATCAATAATTTCAGAGGCATGCCATTTTCTAAAGACCGACAAATTAAGTTCAGTTTTGATCTACAACCAGAGAAATTTTTTTATGTATTAAGTCCCACTCCCTTAATAATGTGAAAATGCATGGTTAGGTAATAAGGTTAAAAGAAAATAATAACTGACAATAGAACAAAATTAAAACCCACATCATTTAGTTACAAAAAAAATCATATAAAATGTCCCCACATTGTCAAGTTTTGTTTACTGAGAGAAACATATTACCTTAGCATGTGATATAGAATCTTTCGTCAGATTTAATACTTCTGAAATGAAGATTTCTACTGTGTCCATCAATTCCTTGTCACCAAAATCAGTGAATCTCAACAAAGTTGAAAATGTTAATGCAGAAAACCTTAGGATCTCGACAAGAAGCTGCAAACATGACACAAAAATAACTAAGTAGAAAATGATGTAACTAAACAAATTATCAAATGAATATTTCAAAGCTGAAAACCATGCAATTCGTCCAAGAGCTTTACACAAGTCAAAAAGACTCATGCATTCACTTAAGAACAACCACATTCTCATTTACCACCAATATATAAAAGAATCCACATAAGAAAAGAAGCAGTCGATACTTTTTACCGTTCTATTTATATTTAAGGCTTCAGAAAAATGAAAAAGTGATTAATCCTGTGAAGTGTGCTATGTCTCTAAAATCTGAATAGTGCATAATAATAATAACAGAGGTTGTCAGTAAAAGCTTTTATCAGCATCAAAAAACATTTTGGATATGTTCGTTTTCTCCTGTTTTTAGACTTCTGCTACGTTTTGTGCTTTTATGGTGCTTTACGAGGTCTTTTGTTTCGTATTTTATACTTTAAAACTGAAAGTTCAATCAATGACATAAATAACTGTCAGTAAAAGCATTCAAATCAGAAAACACATCAGATATGCTCATGTTTCCATCCTTTTGGACTTCTACTAATGATTTGCTTCCATATGTTGTTAGGAGTCCCGCATTAAATGATATAAGCTACTTGATGTTGTAATTAGGCTTAGAAGTTTTCTCACTGAATGGACTAATCTTTTGAATTGGCTCTCCTCTTGTGCTTAAATTCTAACATATGTTTTGTGATTTGATTGTGCTTTAGGAGAACTTTTACTCTCTTCTTATTCAAACATTGATGCCATAAATAAGTTAAGAGCAGCAGCAATGTGTAGTTCTTCACCTTATCATCACAATCAAAGCATTTCATTGCCTCCAGGGATAGCATTAAAATCAAAAAGCAATCATAAGTTAAGTAATTTTAAGCACTAGTAATTAATGTCTTCAAGGATTAAGGAGATTTAATCGTCACAGCAACTGATTGGATAAAATTAATAAGTGCTTCACTTCTATTTTGTATTAAACAATGTTGAGGTATTGGCCTAGTGGGCAATTTTGCTCCATTGCTGTTTTCTTTTTGTCTAATCTTATTAATGAGTCATTTTGAGTTTTACCATTAACTCAATTAATAGACAGAACTAGTTACATTATGCTGGGTTTCACAAATTATAGCATGCAGGCATCAGTAGTTCATGGTCACTAATTATCAATTGTAAGCTCACTTCTCAGTATTTAATCAATAATGGCAACCAATGAGCAGTAGTTAAACATTGAGACAATTCAATTTTTCTTCTCACTGTTTTTCTGCTGTCCTTCTCTGTCCAATGTTAATTCAGATATGTAACCCTCTTTGACCACATTGCTATATCACATTGTCAAAATAAATCATAAAAAAAATTAAATAACTAGAGAAGCATAATACAAGTATTATCTCTTCTTCCCTGCATAGATCAAAGGAAACTCAAGTCCAATTATAATTTTCCAGCAAAGGCATCTCTTGAATGTCTACTTTCTGATCTTTGGGAAATAAAAACATATTCATGAGTAACTTTTACTCCTAGTACAGGAGAGAACAATTCCAAACTACAAATCAAGATCAAATTATAAAATGATCGTGATAAACTACTAAAAATACATACAACCAACAAAGTAAGAAGCTTTCTTTTTCCTTTTGTAAACTAAAAAAAAAAACTTATTCAAGGATTATTTGAGAGATCAATATACAGCACAGAACTCCTACCTTGTAAAATACAGAGCTGTGTTCTTCTTCCTGAGATTCTTCTGTTGAAAGGAGACTCATCTTTAGATGCTTGCCACACCAGACAGTAGCCTAATAGTAAGATTAAGTTATAATAAAAGAGATATATTAAAATTAGGAGATGTGAAAGTGCTATATGATATATAAAAGATAAAGAAAAAGTAAAACACGTGAGACAATTAAAGAGATACCTTGACTCCGAGATTGAGAATTTGTGGTAGGCAACTGGATAGGTTAAAATCTATAAGGCGCAAAGCCACTTTTGTGATACTTCTATTTAGCATGCACTGTGTCACATCCAAACATGTGAAGTGCTCCCAAAAAGTCAAGCTAGCCGTTAAGGTGGTAACAGGAATGCAGAAAATCGTTAGAGTTCAGAGTAGCATACAAGTACAATAACAGATAAAGTCATGAAGTTTCACCAACAAACCATCAGGCCAAATGCATTAGATTTGAACCCCCTAAGCAAGATCATGCATTTAGTCTTGTGGATAAAAAAAAAATCATAGTAGAAAAGAAAAACTTCCCTAAAAGTAACCAATCAGGCTCTTAGTCCAGGATTAGTCATAAATGACGATCGTGAATACTCTGTAACAAGGACATATTAACTAAAAGAAAAACAAAAGTCGGGAATTTCAATATCAGGTAACACAGTTCTTTCTTATTCTAAATTTTGTTTAAATCTGAGGCTTATATATTGCTTGAAATGGCATGAATCTTACAATTTCAAACATGAGCACTAACAAAGTGACGAAAAAAAAACAATAAGGCATCTAACTATAGGAATGTTACATGTGATTGACTATAAAGCTCTAACGGAATTTGCAGTGAGTTTTAAATTAACACAAATGTGATTGGGAATAAACCAAACAAGGATACCACAACGCAGTTAACGACGGAAGCATAGTCAGACTCGGACACGTTCTTCAATTCTATGCGTCCAAGGTCGTTAAACAACTGAACGCGATCCTCAACAACCTATACATAAAACCCTAAAATATGAGACCACAGTGACATGGTGTAGTTTACAAGTAGAAACAAAGATGATGATAAGAAGAAGAAGCTTGCCTCGGAGGATTTAATGGCTGCGAGTATTCTCTGAACATCGGTGGTAGAGCTATCTTCCGCCATTTTGTACACACACACACACTCTCACTTCTCTATTCTTTGTTCTCTTCTCATTTTCCGTTTTTGCATATATCCATTTTCGATTATGTTTTCTAGTTTCCTTTTTCCCGCCAACGCCGACTATTGCGAGCGATTTGTTTTTCTTTTCCGGTTTTCCACTTCTGCCCTTGGAGTTGTTTCAGGTTTAATTATAATTTAGTTTAAATATGTTTTTTTTTAATTAAGTAAAATTTGGAATTAGTCATTCTTTAAAATTTTCAACCAATTTAGTCCTTATTTTTTAAAATACATGAATATAGGTTTTTTAACAAATTTTTGTTAAGTTTATATGACGTTTTAAACGCATTTTATGATAGTATTTGAATTGTTTACACCGACACATTTTTGCTTTAATGTTAACTCAAATATTATCATAAAATGCGTTTAAAATGTCAAATAAACTTGAAATTTTTTGATAAAAAGGACTAAATATACACATTTCTAAATACTAAAGACTAAAATGATATAAAATTTTGAAAAGAGACTAATTCCAAAATTCACTTAAACTTAAGGGATTAAAAACATATTTAACCCTTATAAATTTGATTGGTATAATATATAAAATTAATAATTTTGTTTATTGATTTTTTTCTCCAAAAGTTAATAAACCATATTTTTGTTAACTTTATTCTTATTTTTTGTAATTATTCATGACTTTGTTAAATTTTGAGCTTTTAAAAAATGTATTTTTAATTATATTGGTGTTAACATTTTCAATCCAATAAAAAAAATTATGAGTATAATGTGAGTACTCTTCTATGTTCAAAGTCATTAAATAATAGTGAAAATAAATTAAAGTTACATATAATTAATTCAAAAATAATTCAAAATTCAAAAGTATGGATAATTAAAAATCAAACTATTTTAGAAACATAGTTTAAGGAAAAATTTATATAATATGTATAACAAAGTTATAATAAAATTCTATTAATTATCTCATTAATTTCCTTTTATCTCTATATAAAAATAATTCTTTCATCTCCCTTAATACTGGGCATTAAACAAATAATTAGTATTTAATAACTAGCTTAGTATTTCATAGTATATTTTTATTTGTAGTGTTCCTCTGCTATTTTCAAAATACACTAGTTTTGATATTTAAACATATTTTAATATATTAAAATTATTGTAGTTTAAATATGTAGTGAAAAGAATAACACTAAAATTTTAACGAAAAGTACAAATTAGTTGTTTTTTCATCAATTTAAAAAAAAAAAAAATCTTACATTTGGTATGTATATATGGTAGCTAAAGTAATCTTAACTCTCCACCACGAGGAACATAGACTAAAATATTATAATTGAAAAGGAAAAATGTTGATTCACACCATTTGACGATCATTTGACAACTTATATAAAGATAAAATAGTATTAACAAAAATTAACTTTTATATTTTTAGAAGAAAGTGAAACTAAATAGTAGTGAGGGATAGTCTCAAATGATAGTAAAAAAATAGTGGTGTCAAAATACCAATGTCCAATTGAAAAATATAACGAAACAAAGTTTTTTAAAATCCAAGTTAGACATTTTTCGTTAGAGATGTCAAAATAGGTTTGAACCCGTGAGTCAACCCGACTCACCACGGGTTCGAGCCGGATTGGGTTGAAAAAAAAAATCAGTTTTTTCAAGAGTGAGTTAAACTCAACCTGGCTCACTTAACCAACGGGTTAAACAAGTTTGAGTCGGGTTGAGGGTGGGTTGACCCACTTAACCCACAAACATTTTTTTTACAATTTTTTTTTTAATATTTATTTACTACCCCTAATTATATAGGTTCAAAATTTTATATTTTAAAATGATAGAATGTTGCTCAATAATATTTGAATAGTTTGAATGTTTAATTAATTTGATTGTTAAATTATATGTGTTGATACTTTAATCTTGAACTATAATTTTTATAGTAAATTACTCAATCAACTGTCTTATAAACAAATTTTTCTACATTAGCATGACAAAAATGTGTAGTTTTTTTATTTTATTTATATTTTGTTGAATAGCATGACAAAAAATATGTAATATTAGCCATGTTTTCTTAAACTGTATGGACATTTTCTTGAAAATAATTCATCATATATTGGTGGCAAGCATGATGAATTAATGTGATTGTCATCTCATGGATTGCTTACAAAATTATTTAAATATATGAATACTTAAAAATAAATACATAAATATTTTTTTTATGTGGGTTGGTGAACTGACACACTTAACCCACTAACTCGTAGTAAGTTGAGCCGGATTACAAAATATTTGGCTTACCATAAAATGAATCCAGTTGGATTGACTCATTTTCAACCCGGCTCATGGTGAGTCAATCCGTGTAAATCGAATTGACTCACTTTGACATGTCTATTACTTATTTCCATTCTCCATGCTATTTTTTTCGAGGTAAGTTATTTTAACACGAGTAAGGATTCATTTAATAAGCGGAATGAATTTTTTGAATTTTAATCTTTTACATTATTTTAAATTAACATTTGAGATTAAGTAGATTTTAGGTGTAGTATCATAGAGGCACAAAGTTTTTTCTAATGAAATATATTTGACTCACTTTTTTTATTTATTAATGTATACTTAATAATTATTTATGTATAAAAATGGTACAAAAAAATTATTTATAACTAGATCACACTCCGGATAAGAAAAAAATCATATTTTTTTCAAAAGCTTTACTTTTATTTTAAAATTTATAAGAATTTTGACAAAGATCAGAACTGAAGTGAATAAAATGTGCTCATGTCTACCTGAATGACAACCGTCATCACAAAATGTAACATTAAAAATTTCAAACATTGTAGCACTACATAAAATATTTTTATAAGACGGAAACTCATTCACTAATTAAAATTCAACCACTAATTAATATATATCAAAAGAAGCCTCGTATGATATCTTCAATGTTATAAGACATATTCTTAATCTAATCAAGGTTGAAACTGTCATATGATCCAAATATTGTAATTAACTAGTCTTAAACTCAACATTATGAGCTGACCAAACAATGCATACAACGAAAGAGCATGATTTTAATGGAGGAAAGTTCAACATCTAAATTAAGATTTTAATGCATGGTGCAAACACCCAATCAATCAAATGAAAAATGATTGGGTCAAGAAGAATATTTTGTTATTTGCATAAGGTTGTTTGTGTCATAAACTAAAACAACACTTAATATATATTATTATAAAGAGAAAACCAATAATAAGTAAAACCAAGGAATTTTATTTGAAAAGTAAAATGAAATTTAGTCCAAAAATATTTAAGCACAACAAAATTTCACGCGTATTAAAAGAAGATGATGGTGATCCGGCCTAGATAGAAGCGGAAAGATTTAGGAATGTTTTGTTTTGAAAAGCCTTGTTTCGATGCTCTGTCCAATCCATATCCTTACTGCGCCATTTTAAGCAAATGCAATTGTTCTCCGACATCTTCGTCGGAAACTCCGACCCTCATGGAACGTTTTCCTCTTCCTCTCTCTCATTCTCTCCTCTCACAAACAAACTTTCTCTTTCCTCTCAACAAAAACCAAGCTTCAACTCCCATTTTTCTCTTTTGGGTTCCTCTAACCCTACCCCAAAACCTTGCATTCCCATTTCAACAATCTCCAAACCTCATTTTCTACTGCACGAGCAAGCAAAAAGGTACCCATTTCACAATTTTATTTTTTTATGTAAAGACCAAAGGCTCCACTTTTTATTACGATTCTGCAACATCCAACGGTTTTGTTTCTTTGGGGTTAATTAATTTGAAAGGAAAAAAATGGTATGTAGCTGAAAATGGGTCTCCTTTGATTTCCTTCTTTGCTCACTTTATATTTGGTTTTTGTTTTGCTGTTGTTGATGCAGGGTTGAAACTTTTGAGTTCCTTCATGGAACTGAGGTGCAGGTTCCTTTTCAGGAGCATGTTTACGAGAAATATTATGTGATCATGGTGATATATCAATGGTGGTGGTGAACATTCATGTTGTTATGGTTGTGGACGGAATCATTGCGTAGAATTCCTGGAAATTTTTTTGGTTCTCCACATAAAGATTCAAGTTTCTCTGCTGAGTTTAATTGATTTTAGAAGGATTTCGGAATCCGGTAATTTAGACCGGTGGATGGCGAATGAGAATTTGTACACTGTTTAAGGTTGGGAAAATCTTTGTGTTGGAAAAATTGTTAACTGGAAATTGGCTTTGAAGTGAAGGTAAAGAGATTTATCTGTTAGACTTTGTGTCTGGCATGGGCAATTTACAATAGGAGAAACCACCATCACTAATTAAACGTGGTTAGATGTCGAGAATTCAGTGCTCTAGTGCAAAAAGTGGTTATATGAAACTAACTATATGATAATCCACCATGAACAATGAGGATCCTGGCATTTCAGGCAAACACTATATAGATGCGGTGAATTTTGGTCTAGGCAACCAAGTCTCTTGTGCTGAGGATGGACATGACATATGTTACCAGACGGGTGAAGAGTTTTCTGCGGAGTTCTTACGTGATCGAGTTGCCTTAAGAAGAATTCCTGTCACAACTGACACAGACATGCGTCTGCCAAACAGGTTGGATGTTAATATTAATGATAATAATTGTCAGTTGGTTTATGAGGATCTAAAGCATGGTTTCAGGCTAAGGAGAGCAGATTCAGATGGTAACTCGGATTTGTCAGAGTTTGCATTTGCCAGAGGATGTGTTGGTGAAGTTGACAACAGGACCTATCCTAATAATTTGAACAGATACCAGTTTGAACAAGGTGGTATCAGACAAGTATCAGGTACATTTTCTAGACAACTATCAGGGAACTTTTCGGAGGGAAGTGGTGGAGATCAAGTTAATTCAGGACCAAATACTTCATCTATGTACGTTGACTCACCTCAATCATACCATCCTTATGCATCAGTATTCACAGAAGGTTCTTTCTATAAGAAGATAAAGTTTCTTTGTAGCTTTGGAGGTAGAATACTACCAAGACCAAATGATGGGAAGCTCAGATATGTGGGTGGAGAGACACGGATAATATCAATTAGGAAGAGCATGGCATGGGAGGAACTTATGAGGAAGACTTCTGCTATCTGCAGTCAAACTCACACTATCAAGTACCAGCTTCCTGGAGAGGATCTTGATGCTCTTATATCTGTTTGTTCCAACGAGGATCTTCATCATATGATCGAGGAGTATGAAGAGCTTGAAAGAGCTGGAGCCTCGCAACGGCTGAGGATTTTTCTCATTCCTTTAAATGAATGTGAGAGTTTAAGTTCCAATGAAGCAATAGTCAATCAGCAAAGTGATGTGGATTATCATTATGTTGTTGCTGTTAACAATATGCTGGATCCAAGTCCACAACAGATTTCCAGTGCGCGAAGTTTAGCAAGCCATACAAGCCAGTTTGGAAATACCATTGATTACAACACTCCACATTTTCACAGAGACTCATCCACATCTGCATTTGCTTCAGAGATGAAAGACTGCACCCCAACCTCTCCAAATTTTGCAGGCCTACTCTCAAAACCCAGTCCTCAATATTTTACAGCCCTAGCTGGCCAATCATTCAATCAAATGCCTCCTTTACCTCCTGCTTGTGATCACCAAAATTCTAATGGACAGCTATTTATGGATAAACCATATAATGCTATGAATGAAACCATTACTCCCTTTGTTACGGAAAAAGTTCCACATGACAATACTCTGTATGTAGACAATGCCAATTATGTTGATCCAGTTGCATACTATAACAATCTTGCTCAAGGGCCTAGGCGCGTGAATTACCATCCTAATAATCAATATATAAGGGAGTCTGACCAGATCAGGAGGCCTCGTGAGAATCTTCATCTTCACAGACATAACAGAAGCAACGACTTTGTCACTTCTGCAATATGTAATCTAAATAATACGAGTTATGAGAGACCTTTAATTACCGGTGATGGTTCATATCATTTTAACAATATTGTCTCTCATCCTCACGAGTCTCCAAGTTTATTGTCAGAATCTGATCCTAGAGAGGGATCTCGGTACACAATGTTGCATGCACACTCTGACTCAACACTTAACGAGAATGATGAGAACTATAAGGTCCACTTGCAATTTCCCCGCAATGTAGAGAGAGACAATTTTCTATCACGAACAAATTCAAATCATTTAGAAGATTTTTCATTACAGCCTGGAGAGATAGTTGATAGGAAAGAGCACCTGGCTAAGTATCAAAATTTGCCCGTTTTCGGAATTACTAATAGCTATAAGAAAGTATTAGAAATTGGTAAAGAGAGCTTGCAACATGCAGAAAAGAACAATGATTTCTTTGATGAAACGAACAATGCCATAGATTTTAAACATTTACAGCACATCTACACTCCACATGTTGTTTGCTCATCTTCTCCAGATTTACAGAGAAGTGAATGCAATGCATTTACCGAGTCATTTGTCTCTCTCGAATCCCCACTAAACCTGAGGGGGCAAACAAGTGTGGTACAATTAGACAGAACCACTTCTGAGTTTTCCATGAGGAGCCGAAATTCATCAAAAATACATCACCAATATGCTATGTCGGCGGCAGATGACAGTCAACCACTTTTCCCTGGCCCTTTTAAGTCCCAAAATGGCAAAGAATCTTCCTTACCTATCTCAGTAAGTGTATCTCTTTTGAATTTTGTCAAATCCAAAGCAATCTTGCATATAACCGTATTTCATATTTCAATTCAGTATATGGACATGATTTCTTCCCTGAGAGAGGCTGTTATCCCTGTCGGAGATCCTGCGTACTACCTGCACCAGAAGGAAGAAAACACAATCGTTGAGAATCGGACTTCTGAATATATTGATGAATTCTGTGTCAACAGGCCAGTGTCTGATTCCAAGGGACCTACGGATTATATTTCTTCGGGTATCCAGTCATGCTTAAAAGTTGTCTCAAATGTAGATGAAAAGGTTGAAGTTGAACCTACATCTCCTAAAAAGGAAGGGATAGAACGTGATAGTCCAGAATCTGAAAGTAAGGTGAGAATCTGCACATGAAGTTGCTGTTTATGGTGTAGGATAACTACTCTTACAATTGACACGAGGTTCTTGTCTAAATGATAGCATGCAAGGCCTGAAAGTGGAAACTTGAACAAGTCTACTGGTGATAGAGCAACTGCTGAAACAGAGTCTGAAATTTATGGATTACAGGTGAACTTCTGCAGTTTGGTATATATTTACTATTTCTATCTTCAATATTTTTACCTTGGTAAAAAAAAATATTTCTTTCGGATGTCTTTTTTTGTTGAAACAGTTTGCTGACTAATTTTTCAACACGAGGATGGTGATTAAAGTTGTACACTCTAAATTGTATTGCCAAAGTTGAGTTTCATAAATTTAGTGTTTAATAGTTAAAAGTGATTTTTAAGTCTAGCCCAATGGTCTACTTGTGTGTTTAAAGGATAAATAGTTTTCTTAAAGCTATTGTTTTGTTTCTCCAGTGAATTCTGATACTGAAACTAGGCTTGCCTGTGTTTGCTCCCATTTAGATGTGCAAAATGATATTGACTCAATAGACCAACTTATTAAACTTTTTGCCTGAATTGTGTTTCATGTGGCTTTAAAAATTGCTACCGGTGATCTGTAAGGTCATATTGTGGGCCTGAAAGATTTCCCTATCTGTTATAGCCTCAATTGAACTTGGATAGCTTCTTGAGGTTTGGTTGGTGAACCGGGTTTTCATCAGGTTAAAAATATAGTCAACCTTTTTCTTCATTAAATAATGAGTTCATGCCTTGATTGCTTTCTAAGGCTTGGAAAAATGCTTGTCTTGGACTTAAAAGGAAGTCCATTTGCCTGACTTTTAGATTGGAGCTGTGTCCTTACATTAAAAAACTAAAATGACCTAGCTCAAAAAGTTTGTTGATCCTTTAGAGACTAGATAGCAAACTGAACAAAAGGATTGATTATATTTTAGAAATCCAGAACTGTCTGAACCTATTATTATATCTGTTTTGTGTGTGAAATTGTGAAATTATATTTTCATGATCTTCTATGTTACGAATTATAATCATCAGACAATAATGTTATAAATTATATTTCTGTTCATCACTTGGATACTAATGGCAGTATTTGAAAACGAGAAAATTTAGACAGGTGTCATCCCTCTGGTAATACAATCTTTCCTCCAGTTACTGTCTTCTTTTATTTTTCTTTTATTGTTTTACTTTCCTTTCCTTGAACCCATTTTAATAGGATTAGAAGAAAGCAGATTAAAGCCCACATGCATATGTGTTTAAACTAGTTCTTCATATGTAACAAATGCAGAATATTGAGAATGATGATCTTGAAGAACTGCAAGAGTTGGGATCTGGAACCTTTGGAACTGTTTATCATGGAAAGTGGAGGGGAACAGATGTTGCAATTAAGAGAATAAAAAGCAGTTGTTTCTCGGGTAGATTGTCAGAGCAAGAGCGGTTGGTAGGTCCCCATAATTTAAATGACAATGTAGTTCAAATTTCTAGAATCATCTATTTAGTTTACCTCTCAAATTTATGTTGATACCATTACCTTTATGAAGCTATACCTGGAAAAGTACTTTCATGGTGAACGAGGCATTAACTTTCTTTGATTTGGAAACCCTCGTTTTTACTGGCTATTAACGTGTATTCACTGAGGAACCTCTTGTTTGACAATGTTTCTCAGATTAAGGACTTCTGGAGGGAGGCACAGATCCTGTCAACTCTTCACCATCCCAATGTGGTGGCGTTTTATGGGGTAGTTCCAAATGGCCCTGGTGGAACACTGGCGACAGTAACGGAATACATGGTGCATGGATCACTCAAGAATGTTCTCATGAAGAGGGAAAAGTAAGCTAACCTACATATCTAACTTGGTAACTGTTAACTATATTTACAATTCATCACTCATTAAATTATACTATGTGCAGAGTGCTTGACCGTCGTAAAAGGGTCCTGATAGCAATGGATGCAGCCTTTGGGATGGAATATTTGCATTTGAAAAATATTGTGCATTTTGATTTAAAGTGTGATAATTTACTTGTCAATCTGGGCGATCCTGAACGACCTGTATGCAAGGTATTTTGAGAAACAATAACTTAATTCCTTTTCTGACCTGAGAGATGTTAAACAAGTTATGCTTCTAAACATTTGTTGTCTTGCTAAATGAAAAGAAAAGTTCACAATTATGAGATACATATTGTTGTTTTACATTACTTGTTAAAGTCAGTTTTCCCAATTATTGTACAAATCTAATCCCAATTGTTATCCAACTACAAGACTGATTATTAACTTTTTCTCATTTTCTTGATATCTTTCGTTTTTCCCTTTAGAAATTTGTTGTAAGGCAAATTATTGAATAACCTCCTTGGTGGATGTGTCATCTATAGGTTGGAGATTTTGGCCTATCCAGAATAAAACGTAATACACTTGTTTCAGGTGGTGTCCGAGGAACCCTTCCATGGATGGCACCTGAATTACTGGATGGTAACAGTTGTAGGGTATCTGAGAAGGTTAGGAACTTCACCATCTTTCCATCTTGTTTACTTTAATTTTGACGTAGCACTTTCTTGGAAAGTGTAATATTCAGTGCCTGTCTATTCTTGTTTCCTGTAGGTTGATATTTTCTCATTTGGCATTGTAATGTGGGAAATCTTGACTGGGGAAGAACCATATGCTAACATGCACTGTGGCGCTATCATTGGTAAGGTTTTGTTTTATGCAACTAAAACCTCTTTTAGTAATGGTCTTTTCTGTGATTTATGTGCTGGGGAAAAAAGTCACTTTTCCATGCTAAAAAAACACATGTGAAGTTGAACATTTGCTAGTATTCAATCAAATCAAGAGTAAACAATTCTGATGCATTTGATACTTAAAACTTCTTATGAAACATCAATTTAGCCAAAGACCCTAAACTCTATTCAAATTGTCGTCTTGGTAAAGTGATGTTAATATACACAGTATAGCTTTTATTGATGCGCATTTTACTTGTTTGTTTCATTGAAATAATGACATAAAGAAGACCTTTATGTCCACGTTCTAATTTACCCCAGGAGGAGTATGTGCTTATAAAATATCTTTTTTACTGTATTGAATTTCAAAGCTAGCAACTAAAATAGTAAATAGCTAGATGATGAAGTCAAATATCAGTTAGCTTTAATCTTGAGTTTGTGGATGAAATCCTCCAAAAAAAGTTAGAATAGCATGTGTGCCTCTTAAGGGGTACAAAATATTTTACTTCTGGAATTGGGGTTTTGTGTATAAAGAAAAAAAGAATAAATGTTATGGAGTGAACTTTAAGTCTATCTCAACTTTACAAAACTAGATTATAAGATAAGATTTGCACTCGATTATATATTATGAAATTGTCTTATTTGTAGTTGATGTGGATCTCAAACAGATACAAATGTCTAAGAGAAAGACATGTCATGCTACTAAGTTGTAACTCCGAGTCACAATTTCATTGTTTCTGGCATTATTGTAGTGCAAGTTTAACTTCACCAAATTATGAATGAGCATATAGCATGCTGAATCAATCAAATTATGAATTTCAAAATAAATAAGCTTTGTTTGAATGCTAATGATGAGTTTGTTTACTACTACTTATTTAATGAAGGAGGTATTGTCAATAATACGCTCAGGCCTCCTATTCCAAAACGATGTGATTCTGAGTGGAAAAAGCTGATGGAAGAGTGCTGGAGTCCTGATCCTGCCGCAAGACCAACCTTCACAGATATTAAAATTAGACTTCGCAACATATCAGCTGCAGTTCCCAAAAAGAGACATAACATTGGCAATCGATGAAACTTTCTCCTTTCCTTGTACATTAATGAATGCAAATACCAAAGAAAGATTATTGACATTGTTGTATAGAAAAGAAACAGTAGTGTAGAGGTATAACATAAACCAAAAATGAGTAAAAGCCATTTATTTAAGTGTTCACTCACTGCATAGCAAGCATTTTTTGGAAATATCTCTTTGGATTCAGTGTTGCATATTGATAACGGGAATTAAATGTCCTATGCATAGTGTTGGAACATTTTTCATTCCATTGCTTTAATTTTTAGACATAATTACTAAACTTTTAGATTATATATTTTGAAAGAATTTTTTAGTGTGTTTTAAAAATTATTTCAAGATATTCCTTCAAGAGGAATCCCGAAAATTTAACGCAAAAAGGTTTGTAGAAAGTTTTTATCTTAGTTTTCAAATGACTTGAACGCCACTGTATTATTGAGCATGCTTTCATAGCCGATGAAACTCTATGAATCTGTAAATTATTATTTTTAGATCAATATGTTAAATCATGTAAGCGAGTTTTAGGGTAACAAAAATTGTACTTATATGAAAATGAACGAGTTTAAATTTAATTGTAAAACTTCTTCATACTCTTAATTGAAATATTTTTATCGCAACAAGTTTTGTCAAAAATATATATCTAGATTTTGAAATTTAGACTCTAAAAACTAAAAAAATAAATAAATAGCAAATTGCAATGCATGTGTATTCCATGCCATGTTTTTCATGAAACTATTTCTAATGTCTCCAATAAAAAGTTTGCACTAAAGTCCTACTATGTATTGCACTTTTGACTTTTTTTATACGCTTAGAAAAAAAAAATGGCACTATTATCTTTGGCAAAAATTACAAGCAACAATTAAGCTTCACAAAAATCAAGTGTCACCAAAAGATTCTATAAACTTCCCAATTGATTAGAGTTTATGCATTAAATTACTGTTATAATATCGTTGTCTTTGTGACAGAAATTCATTATAATGATAAAATAAAACTAGTACACCTTGAACATTTCATTAATATATTTTATAGATGATTGGTGCCGACTTTTCATTATCGTTTTCCGAAAAATATTTAAATAGAAAATATACAAGTTACTGTTGTGGTTGTCTTAGCAAAAGTGAACAAATAAATAAACAAAACAATAAAATGTTATTTCTGTTAAAAATCTACCAATTGGTGAGTTTTTCAGAGAACTTTCGGAATTTTAGATTAAGCTCAAACTTCTACTGTCAACAAGAGTGGCATATTTGAGTGCAGAGGATTACCATCTGCATTTATAACAAGGTTAATCTTATTGAGTTATTAAAGTTATAAAATTACATTAAGGTTAAAATTCAATAGAAAAAAAGTTTATAACTTGAACAATTCTTCTATCCCACTTCGAATAATGTAGGTGGAATCTAAGGAGACATCTGTGTGTACCTACCGTGTTTACACTATTCACTGAATATTTTCAGTTATTCCACATGTTAAGCAATGTTTGGGCTCCTTTGGTAGGTAGAGAAAAAATAGAAAAATAAATAATTATAAAATAGTAGTAATAATTTTATTTATTAAAATAAGACAATTTTTAACATGTTTGTTCATTTTTAAGTAAGAACCAAATATAAAAATCAAGATGAATTGTATAAATAAACATATAAATACTAAATTACTAATTACCACACAAATAAAAAACCTTTAAGCTAACTTAAATTTGGTTTATTTTATTTTTAAATTGATCCTTCAAAGTGAGTTGAACTTAGATATAGATATGTATATGTAAGATTAAATTGAACCAAATTGTCGTTGGGTGTATGTTTAAATGTGTTTTTAATTTTTAAAGTATTATTGTACTTTTTTTTTTTTTATAGTTCCTTTTTCTTTTTTGTCTCAACGCCTCTGACATGTATATTATTTATCTTTAGTGCCTGAGAAATTATTTCAAGATGTTGTAAGAACTAAAAAGTTTCTGAAGAATTGAAAAAAATAACAAAAATCAAGCAAAAACATACAGGGACCGAAGTTCAAATGAAAAACTCTTGACAAACAGAAAAAAAAATACAATTATATTTACGAAAACACAAACACACTCATATATATATATATATATATATATATATATATATATATATATATAATATATAATATTTATTTGAATATACAGAGGTAGTTATTAATCCGTGTAATTTTTTGTTTAATTTTTTATATAAAAAAATTCTGTTATTACTTATTTAATGACATAAAAATTGATATTTTAATTATATTTAATATTTTCTTATGCATTGTTAATAATGTTTCACCGAAATCCTAGTAGAGTTCAACACATTTATTATAGTTAACAAAACTTTATTTTTAACATAACGTAATTAAACTTGGTTTTTGGACATGAAGTGTTTAGGAGCTACTCTTTATTTAATATTTTTTCTAAAAAAATAAATCTAAAAGAATAAATTAATTTAGTTTATTCTTTTTTACATTTGCTTGAATTTAAATTTTAAACTAAATTCAATGATTAAAGAAATAGTTAAAAAGTTTAAATAGTTGAATCGAATAATTTGTGTCCTTAAAACCAATATAATTAAATCCGTAAAGACAGATATAGTTGAATTTTTCTTTTGGCGCGCGCGAAGGGAGAGAATTTTGAATTTTACCTCTTCGCTCGGAAAAACTTTCACAGTGACCCTCAGAATTGCATATTTTGATTTGTTTAATAGAGAAAAAGAGAAGAGAAGAAAAAAAAAAAAACAACCACAACAACGAATTGAAAATCTAGTGTTCTTTGCGTTTTCACGAATGCGATGAACTCAAAAAACCAAACGTCATTTAGGGCTTTCGGGCAGCGAACCATTGCTTCAACGTTCCGCAATCTCCTACCACGCAATCCTCTGTGAGTCACCTCTGTTTCGTTCATAAACTTCAAAACAATTGATTAATTTGTGATGAAGCATTTTGTTTGAATCAGTCCTGAAGGAAGAACGGGAAATCAAGCTTCACACAAGAGCGATACTACGCATTCATCGCTTTCAAACTTCCTCTCCTTCAAGCAGCAAAAATCTCCACATCTTCCACAAACGGTCCCGGTATTTTTCTTTTATCGTTTTTTCATCTTATTCTTTCAACAATTTTATTTCCATTTATTAAAATTAATTGGTAAAATTATTCCAGTATTTGGTTAGCAATTGTTGGATCAGTTGCACCTCAAGTTTATTCAATGTTCCAGAATTTAAGTTTTGAATATCGTGAACATCTATATTTCATAAAAAAAAAAACTGATAATTTGCACGTTTTCTCCGATTTTAAAAAGCAATAAATTTTTTTAATGAAATTCTCTACTTTGTTAGGGGAAATCGACGCCTTTTCTGTCACCTCTCGGTTTAAGAAAATGCGAGGAAAATGGAACTGTCAATGAAACTGAAAAGGAGGGAAACAGGAACAATGATAGTAAGGTGATTTTTGAAAGCTTCAAGCACACTGAAGAAGACAAAAGAAACTTTGTCGGTGAAATTGGTTTTGATGAATTAGAAAATTCAGTTGTGGATAACAATCAAGACTCAAAGAAAAGGAAAACCCCGTTTGAAGGTTCGCTTCCCTGTCCTAACAAATTTGACCTTTTGGGTTCTTAAAAGTTCAATTTAGCATTTTACGTTTATTTCGTTTTATTTTCCCTTTTTGTGGGCAGAATATCCACTATCTGAAGGCCAGATCCGAGGTAAAAAGATTTATTTAAGGAGTTATTTATCAATACTCTTACATTTACTATTTTATTTGTTATCCATTATCCTTAGTTAAATTTTCAAACCAGTATTCCAGTTACAGTATTGTTTGCCTGAACCTTCCCTGAATAACTGTTGCACATTAGCTTCTTTGCCTAAAAGCATGTATTTATAAGAAAATTAGTTGTCTATTTTTCTTCAAATCTTTACCGAGAACCTATTTAAATCCATCTTTGGAAAATCAAAATAGAATTGGGTCTCTGATTTCGTCATTTTCCCCTTGTTCAAGTCAGGAAATAAGCTTTCCTTTGGGAACTTTGCTATTTAGTATGACTAAGGCTCTATGTATGTTCGGTCTGAGTTCGGTGAGAGGTGGGAACCTAACCTTGCATTGCTTTTAGTTGAGGCTTTCACAAGTATTTTGTCATGGTCGAGAAGCTCTACTTGACTTAATGTTTATGAATTGCCACATTTGTTACTAAATTACTAATCTATTTTGTCAAAATTAATGATATTTTTCAAATGCAACGTTTTGATTAGTTATTGTTTTCCACCTATACATATTTCACAATTACAACAACAATAATCTACCGCAACAAGTAATGAGATAAGATATTTTGTTTAAATAAAACAATATTTTACATCTATTAAATTTGTTTCGCCTTGAACACATCAATAGAAATGAAACACAAGTAGACAACATTATCGGGGGATTAGGAGAAGATGATTCTTGTCTATATTGGATTACAGGGTCAGCTGTGTAGTGGTTCTGATTGAGAAGACTGTCTAATCCTAAAATCACCTTTCTGCTGTGGCTAGCTTGGTTTTTGCGATTCGTTGTAAAATACCTATAGAGGGTTTAGAAACCTTTGTCGCTTCCCTTGATTGCAGACACGATTTTGACCATAACTATTAAATCACAGAAGTTTTAACTTTTCACACTTAGGACTAGTTATTGCATAATTGGAGTGAATGTTAATAGCTTGCCAGAAAATATATCCGGAAACCATTTGCTATGAATGTTTGAGATTGAACGGACATAAATAGAAGTAAGACAAACAAGTACTTTACACTGTTTACGGTTCTTGAGAAACTGCCAACATAAAGATGCTATATGGTTTCCAACTAAACAATAAGAAATCTGAATCAATATAATGGCATGCTGGACCTCTTCTGCTAAGGTTTTGGGTTTTCACTTCCTGGCATTTTTCTCATAGGTGGAAATGAGAGCCAAACTGCACGAAAGCATGTGGTAGTTCTTGGAGGTGAATCAAAGTTGAAGCCAAAGAGACTAACCGAGAATGGCTCTAACAACAAAAGGCCAAGGCCTCATTATAATCACTGTATGATTGCTTACATATACTTTGTGTTTAGACGATGGGGTTGAAATCTCAGACATTATAATGTACAATTTTTATGAGCAGATGCGAATGGCCATGGCTGGTGGGATTACGACATGGAAGGTGTTGACAATGAGCAATTGGGCTCCAATGAAGTATGGGAGGGTGTGGGGTCCACCACACTCGGGGGAATAATAGATTGGCATTGATTAAACATTCGGAAATGTTATTTTGATATAAAAATTTCACTCACTTTTAATCCCAGCTGAGGTGGATTTATAAAAATTAATTTATAATTTTTTTTTATTGTGGATTGGGTAAGCTGAAATTTAGAATTGGGAGGCACTTTGACTGAGGTTGTTTCTTTATTTTTATTTTTTTTCTTTTGCGTGAAACGGTGATGAAGTAGTTGGTGTTTTGCGAATCAAATCAAAACGATATCCCATAATGTTACGAAGGAAGAGCTCCAAAACTTCGGGGATTTTAAATATTTGAAATAACCTATCTTAGATCTAGAATCCACAACAAACAAAAAAATTTATGGGTCAGCTCTCTTTTTTCTTTGATCTACCATAAAATGATTTTTTTTATTTGGTTGTTATTGTAGTGTAGTTCACGGCGTTAAATTTGCTTATGGGGGTTCACGAGTATCAATTTACAAAGATATTCGAGGGGAAACTAAAGAGGTTTAAAGATTTAGCTTTCAGAAGAACAATCCTTATTGTTTGCATCGGGTTACTGAGCAGAACAAAATAGCAAAATTAAATTTGCAACATAAGTGGAATGTTACTTTTTATACAATTTTTAAAACTTATAAATTTGAAATATAAGTGGGGAACATTGAACAAATAAGTGAGAATGTGTATAGTTTGTTCATACAATTTTTTAAAACTTACTCATTAATCTTTTTTTTTTCATCTAATGAAATATATATTTTTTATTCCGTGAATTTGATTATAAAACATAAAAATCAACTCTTATTGCTTGCATTGAAGGACTGACTTGGAAAAAAAAATAGATCAAACTAGATATGCAAATAAGTGAGACACAATAAGTTGAAAGTTAGGTATTATTTTTCGTACAATATTTTAAAATTTACATATAATTATTTTTTTATCGTCCAATAGAATGTACTGTACCACGAATTTGATTATAAGTTATACAAATCAACCTTTGCATTGGGAGACTAACTTGAAAAAAAAAAACAAAATAGGTACCTGCAACATAGGTGGGAAACAGTGAACAAATGGAAGGAGAATTGCATATTAACAGTGAACAAATGAAAGGAGAATTGCATATTACTTTTTGTATTTAAAAGTTACTAATCAATCTTTTGTTGTACTTATGTACCACGAATTTGATTACAAGTCACAAAAATCAATTCTTATGTTGCATTGATGCGTATTAACTTTCGTACAATTTTTTAAAATTTATTAATCAATTTTTTTTTATCATTCATTATTTCTTTTGTACCACAAGTTTGATTACAAGTCACAACAATTAACACTTGCTTGCATTGAATGACTACTTGAAAAAAAAATAGGCCAATAAGTGGGGCACAATGAGTGAATTACTTCTCATGCAATTTTTTAAAATTTACAAATTGTCGCAACCTCGAAAAAAATCGCGACGGGATGACGAACATAAAAAAAACATTTTAAAATATGAATGTAATAACGGAGTTGTCACCATAGTTTTTGGGAAACTATGAAGAACCTAAAAAATGGACTGCGAAACCGAATCTGGACCGAGAGTCGGTTATGTGTAGGGAATGTATTAGCATTCCACACGTCCATCCTAAGCCGATTTCCTTTAATAAGTGTGCAAAAATAATGTGATTTTAAATATTTTTTCCCAAAAATCAAGCAAAACACACTAATATGAATGAAGAAAACATTTTTTTAAAATTTTATTTAGGGCCTGATAAGGTGTTTGACCTTACTCCTACGTATTCTCATATAAATGAGAAATCACGGTTATATAGTTCTCTTTTAAAAACAAATTATTACAAACTTCAATTTGATTAATATTTTATTTTAGGGCCTGATAAGGTGTTTGACCTTGCTCTTATGTATTCTCATAAAAATGAGGAATCAGAGTTATGTAATTCTCTTCTAAAAACAAATTATTAAAACATCAATTTGATTAATATCCCTTTTTATCATTACTATTTTTTTTTAATTTTAATATATAACTATTATTTATCAAGTGAATTTGAGACTCAACATGATAAAGAATAACATTTAATTAAGAAAAACATTTAATTATCAAGTAAGTCTGAGACTAGACATGATAATCAAAGTTTATTTAAGAAAAAATATTTAATTATCAAACAACTCCGATACTAGACATGATAATTAAAGTTTATTTAAGAGAAGACATTTAATTATCAAACAACTCCGATACTAGACATAATAATTAAAGTTTATTTAAGAAAAATATTTAATCATCAAACAACTCCAAGACCAGACATGATAATCAAACTTTATTTAAAAAAAACATTTAATCATCAAACAAGTCCGAGACTAGACATAATAATCAAAATTTATTTAAAAAAAAATTTAATTATGAAACAAATCCGAGACTAGACATGATAATCAAACTTTATTTATAAAAATATTTTGATTTAAAAGAGAAAAATGAATTTATATATAAAAAACATAAAACCAAATGAAGCATAAAACATGGCTGCGATAGCTAAAACAGGACTGCAGACGGCATAAATTTCTAATTAACAATCCGATAGGGTGTAAGCATTTACAGTGGGTACAAAGGTAAATGAACAAAGGTGCAATGTATAAAAATTGGGGTGCGCAACTAATGAATTGAGTTAACCTAACATATGAAACTACTTCTCTGAAAAACATTCCAATCCAAATTAAGTAACTTGACTTCATTTAAACAAAATTTTCAAACTTACGCATTATCAAACATTCCACACCCACACAGATACACAACTTTCAACATGAATATAACAATCCAAAATTATATTAATGAAATAGTATCAAAACTAAAATGAAGTCTATTACACACAATACATTCATTTATTTTCCAAATTTCCCACACCAGAAAAATAGGACTTCACCAAAATCGGTTCTTTTACAAAAATGGGTGATTTCGACACATTTATTACAAAAATAGGACAATTTATTGATTAATTAAATGGTAGGTTTAGTTTACTGATAATTTGACTAGTTTTTTTATAAAATTGAGTTGTTTTAATTTATTTATTACAAAGACGGATCAGTTTATTAATTAATTACATCACAGATTTGACTAACGATTTGATTTCTCTTTTATTTGTTTTAACTTTTATAATAATTTCTAAAATTTTATATAAATATTTTTTAAAATAATATTTTAATAATTTGATTAAAAATATTTTAAATAAAATTTTATTATTGTAAATTTTATAATAAAATGAAACAATAAAATTTAAAATATAAGTTTTAAAGTATCAAAAGTTTTATAAAATTTTATTTAAAATATTTTTAATCAAACTTTATTATTGTAAATTTTATAACAAAATGTAATAATAAAATCTAAAATATTAAGTTTTAAAATATCAAAATTTTAATAATTTTAACCAAATTTTATAGTAAAATGAAATAATTAAATTTTAAATTTTAAAATATCAAAATTTTAATAAAATTTTATTTAAAATGATTTTAATCAAATTATTAAAAATTTATTTTTAAAAAAATATATAAACTTTAAAAATTATATAAAAGTTAAAAATAAATAAAAAAATCAAATCATTAGTAAACTAATTATTTTTGTAGTAAATTGATCAAAATGACCAATTTTTTTTTAAAACAACCACCAAAATCACTTATGCAAACACAAATTAGAAAACCCCAATCTCTATCGATAGACCCCAATACACACCAGCCACATGGAATCAACCGCAGAACATCAACAATTTTGAATTAATCATTAATACTCAAACATTTTCAGATTATTAAACAAAAACAAAAAAGAACAAGAGGCAAAGAGGGATAAAGAATTACCAGGTTACTGGGATATTGAAACCCTTTGTTCACCTTGCTAATTCAAGAAAGGCAGACAAAGAGAATGCCACGAATTCTAATTGTTGTGAAGTCACGGATGCAGAATCTACTTGCGGATGCGAAATGGCTTGCGATGGCCGCTGGTGAGGGAGATCCACCGGAAATGACAGGGACAGTTGAACGGTGGTGGTCACGTTTTCTGCAGGTGGCTTCGTCACAATTGCGCTGCGGATGGAGGAAATCGGAAGGAACAAGATGATTTTTGTTGAATTAGGGCCGTCGTATGGGATTTTCGGAGAAGGAAGGGGAATTCCGAAGAAGCTCCGCGTTGGTGGTCTCAGAGAATTGGTGATGATGGAGGGTGGGGAACGTGAATAGGTTTCAGAGAACATGGAGGAATTGTGTGGTGAAGAGGAAGAAGGAGACCCATGAAGCGTGGGTTGGTGTGGGTTATGCCCTGAGAGAGTTTTGGATATATGTAGGTTTATATGCGTTCTGTTTTTCTTTAGAGTGATGAAGCGTCAGGTGTTGGGGAATTAATTAGGTGCTGTGCGTAGTGTGAGTTAGTTATTGATTAGTTAGATTAGATAGTGTATGTGGGAGAGCGTAGAGTTAGTGAGTGAATGTGGTGCAGGTTTGTGAGGTGCGGTGAGAGAGTGTGTGAGGTGCAGTGCTGTGTGCGGCGGTGAGTGTGTGTTTTACGTGAATGTGAGAAAGTAAAGAGAGTGGCGCATGCATGGGTGTTACTATGAGGTGTGTGTTGGGTTAGGGTTAGTGTGAGTGAGTTAGTGTGTGCGTGGTTTGGGTTAGTGTTGTGGGAGGTGAGTGCATGTGAGTGTTAGATTAGGAAATGAGTGATGTGTGGGTCCCGTGAGTGAATGTGAGGTGAGAGAAAAAGTGGATGAGAGAAATATAAATAAATAAAATAAAATAAAATAAAATAAAATAAAGAGTGGAGGTGAGCGGCGTGTGTAATGTGGGAACGTGAATAGGTTTTTGGGTGAGAGAGAAAAGAAAGAAAATAAATAAGGAGGTGTGAATCGAAATAGGAATTGGATTACGAGTAGAGATGGCAAATAAACCCGTTTTCGTGGGTATTGTCCGAATCCGTCCCCGTTTTGACGGGAATCCCGCATTGACTGGGTATGGGTATGGGTATGGGGAATCCCCGACATTTTCAGTTGGGTATGAGGATGGGTATGAGAATGTACATATCCCCGCCATAATACTCGTCCCCGCCATATCTCCATTCTCGTTTAAATTATTAAAATATTCACAATTAATGAAGTAACCATATATATATATATATATATTCTATTTTTTTATTTCTTTTAATTATTTGGTTTGTCATGAAACTTATTCGCATCTCCAATATATTTTTTATCTTATCATAACCTTTATGTAATTATGTTAAAATGATGTATGTTAATTAAAAAAAATTATGCCTCACATTTGAATATTTCTATTATTTTTTAATATTTTTATTTATTATATATTTTTCTTTCATATGAGAATGTTTATACTCTCAATTTAAGGTAATATAACAAAAATGATTTACTTATTATTATTATTATTAATTTTTGTTTAATCTGAATAACTCTTTTGTTTCATTAAAATAATTTTCGTTATTTTTCAACCATTGAGTATATATGTTGATATTTGAAAAGTTTTCTTAGTTCTCTAAGATATTTTTCATCTTATCATACTTTAATTATACATTTGGTTTCCTTTGTGCGATTTCTTTCGATAGTCTCTCAACTTATTTCTAAAACACACATTTGTTAGTTTTTTAATATTTTTATTTATTGTTTATTTTCATCATGTAAAAAAATATTTTGATATATTCTATCTAATTATTTTTTATTTTATAATTCATTATTAATCAT
>Ga0214542_1000643_pt1 | contig 65148 bp, 24 predicted proteins | sample CNSS1metaG_FD_160096 | JGI IMG/M metagenome (GOLD analysis project Ga0214542, IMG submission 160096) | Root nodule microbial communities from cowpea collected in UCLA plant growth center, Los Angeles, California, USA - CNSS1 | ecosystem: Host-associated > Plants > Roots > Nodule | place: USA...
CCGTCCCAAGTGCAAGCCACCGAGAGCTCCAATGTCACTTACATAATCCAAATATCGAGTCTAGAATGGTGTGTGGTGTTATGGTTGGGATTAATTGGGTGATTTTGATAATTGTGTGATAAATTCTAATTTCTGCTTAAGTATAGAAATTGCATGAATTGTTCTTGGTTCAAGTTAGCTTACCCTTCTTGTATGTTGTGTGTTCCTTGTTTCTTCTATTTTTGCAATGATCGTCCCTATTGAATGGCGTGAGCAGATATAGGTGAAGGTGAGGATACACCACTCCTGGACAGGAGATGAGTGGGTTCCAGGACGTTTCCAGTAGTTGTTGTCATCTGTTTCTCCTTATAGATTCTAGGGTATTTTGCATCCCTTTTGTTTAGCATAGGCCGTATGTATGGACAGTATATGTATAGTTATTTGGAGGATGATTGTATTATACTTCATATATTGGCCTGTTCCTATCAACCACTTTTGAATCATTAAAAATTTAATGTTTTGTTTAATAGTATAACAACTATAAAATCAGGATATTACATTTTTGGTATCAGAGCGGTGGTTCCTGTAGGATCTGTAGGTGTGAGCTTTCTTAGTTTCCGTCGTGTGCTCCTTGTAACATGTTTGGCATGGTTGTAGTACCTGTTGGCTAATTTGATGGTTCCTTCTTTATGTGATCAGAGCTATGGCACCTAGACCTCCTCCACCTCCTGTTCCAAACCCAGATAATCCTATTTGGTGGGAGCAATTGAGGCGATGATAGCAGCCATGCAGCAGCAGAACACTAACATGGTGAATCAGTAGAACCTAGCATTGCAACAAATGAAATCTGCAAGACTAGCAACAGAAGCGACTCAGCAGAGGCACTTGGAAGCCCTGCATCAGATAGGAGAAAACTGTTCAGCCGCTGGTTCCTCCCAAGCTCCACTGCCATGAGTGTAAGAGTGGAGTTTGGAGGATTTTCTACAACACCATCCATCCCGCTTTGATGGCAAAGTTAGCCCGGATGGAGCTGATCAGTGGATGCAAGACATGGAATGAATCTACGATGCTAAGAGATGTCCTGTAGAGAACAGACTGGCATACACTGAGTACCTTCTTGCTAGAGAGGTCGTGCATTGGTGGTCCAGCATGAAGATGATGTTGGAAGACAGTCAAGAGACCATCACCTGGGAACTATTTAAGAAGAAGTTCTATGCAGAGTACTTCCCAGATAGTGTGAGGTATGCGAAGGAGGTTGAGTTCTTACAGTTGATGCAAGGAGACATGTCAGTGTCGGAGTACGCTGAAAAGTTTAAACACTTGGGCAGATTTCACACCCTGAAGATGGCAGATGACTGGCAGTGTAGAAAGTTTGAGAATGGGTTGAGGGGTGACCTCAAACTAATGGTGGCTCCACTCTCTATCAAGGAATTTCCTGCCTTGGTGGAGAAGGCAAGAGTAATGGAGAAGCTTAAGGCTGAAGTTGAAGCCCAGCAGAGGTCTTAGCTGAAGGTGGGAGGACCATCTGGGTCCATGAGCAGACATGACGACAGGAGAAAGCCATATTCTAGGCCTCAGTCTCAAGGGCCCAGGAGATTCTCACATCAGCCTCAACAGTCACAACCTTCCAGGCCTCAATGCTTTCACTGTAGGGGGCCTCATCTGAGGAGCGCCTGCCCTTAGCTTTCTGACAGGAGGACATGCCATAGATGCGGCCAGACGAGTCACTTCATCAAGGATTGCCCAGTTGACAGGAGCACAGTACCGAGGCCTTCATCACAGCCTCAGTCACAGCCGTCGGGTGAAGTGCGAGACCACAGGCGACGGGTCGAGTGTATGCTGTGACGGGTGCAGAGGCAGCTGGATCAGGTAACCTCATCATCGGGTCTTGTGTGATAGCTGGTAGGAGATTACATGTTCTGTTTGATTCGGAGGCGATACATTCTTTTGTGTCGGAATCTAGAGTGGTGGAGTTGGGTCTTCCGGTGAAGGAGCTCCAGTATGACCTGGTGGTGTCCACACCTGCTTCTGGGTTAGTCAAAACCTCGACCGTGTGTGCTAGGTGTAAGATCGAGGTTGAAGGGCGCAAGTACAGGGTAAACCTCATTTGTTTACCCTTGGTGGGGCTAGATGTCATATTGGGGATGGATTGACTATCTGCCAATCACATTATCATTGACTGCAACAAGAGGAAGGTGTTTTTTCCTAGCTTGGAAGATGAAGACCTCTTGATGTCCTCACAGCAGGTGGACAAGGCAGTGAAGGAAGGGTCTCAGTGCTTCTTAATTCTGACTCAGTTGTCTGTTGAGACTGAAATTGGACCCTTGGAGGCGCCTGTAGTAGGGGATTTCTCATATGTGTTTCCTGAGGATGTGCCTAGCCTACCCCCTACTAGGGAGATAGAGTTCTCCATTGACCTGGTGTCGGGAGGAGGGCCAATGTCTATAGCACCCTACAGAATAGCTCCTGCTGAGCTAGTGGCTTTCTGACAAGAGGACTTGCCATAGATGCGGCCAGACGGGTCATTTCATCAAGGATTGCCCAGTTGATAGGAGCACAGTACCGAGGCCTTCATCACAGCCTCAGTCACAGCCGTCGGGTGAGGTGCGAGACCACATGCGGCGGGTCGAGTGTATGATGTGATGGGTGTAGAGGCAGCTGGATCAGGTAACCTCATCATCGGGTCTTGTGTGATAGCTGGTAGGAGATTACATGTTCTGTTTGATTCGGGGGCGATACATTCTTTTGTGTCAGAATCTAGAGTGGTGGAGTTGGGTCTTCCGGTGAAAGAGCTCCAGTATGACCTGGTGGTGTCCACACCTGCTTCTGGGTTAGTTAGAACCTCGACCGTGGTGCTAGGTGTAAGATCAAGGTTGAGGGGCGCAAGTACAGGGTAAACCTCATCTGTTTACCCTTGGTGGGGCTAGATGTCATATTGGGGATGGATTGACTATCTGCCAATCACATTCTCATTGACTGCAACGTGAGGAAGGTGTTTTTTCCTAGCTTGGAAGATGAAGACCTGTTGATGTCCTCACAGCAGGTGGACAAGGCAGGGAAGGAAGGGTCTCAGTGCTTCTTAATTCTGACTCAGTTGTCCGTTGAGACTAAAATTGAACCCTTGGAGGCGCCTGTAGTCGGGGATTTCTCATGTGTTTCATGAGGATGTGCCTGGCCTACCCCCTACTAGGGAGATAGAGTTCTCCATTGACCTGGTGCCGGAAGCAGGGCCAATGTCTATAGCACCCTACAGAATAGCTCCTGCTGAGCTAGTGGAGTTGAAGAAACAGATTGAAGAGCTGCTAGAAAAATAGTTTATCAGACCGAGTGTATCGCCGTCGGGAGCGCTAATGTTGCTGGTTAAAAAGAAAGATGGCAGTTCTAGACTCTGTGTGGACTACAGACAACTGAATAAGCTAACCATCAAGAACAAGTACCCTCTGCCAAGAATTAACGACTTGATGGATCATTTGCACGATGCTGCAGTGTTCTCCAAGATTGATCTGAGATCAGGATACCATCAGATTCGAGTCAAGTCTGATGATGTGCAGAAGACCGCTTTCAGGTCCAAGTACGGGCACTACAAGTATGTAGTGATGCCGTTTGGTGTTACTAACGCCCCCGCTTTGTTCATGGACTACATGAACCGAATCTTCAGGCCATTCCTGGATAAGTTCGTGGTGGTTTTCATAGATGACATCTTGATTTACTCACAGACTCTTGAAGAACATGCAGAGCATTTGAAGATAGTTCTGAGCATACTGAGGGAGAAGCAGTTGTATGCAAAGCGGTCAAAATATGAGTTTTGGATGAATTCGGTTCAGTTCTTGAGGCACATGATCTCGGCTGAGGGCGTATCAGTGGATCCGTCTAAAGTAGAAGCTGTGCTAAATTGGGAACGCCCTAAGTAAGTGACTGAGATAAGGAGCTTTGTGGGGTTAGCGGGTTACTATAGGGGATTCATTGAGGGATTCTTCAAGATAGCAGCTCCCTTGACCCAGTTAACCCGTAAAGATCAACCTTTTGCTTGGATCGACCAGTGTGAAGAGAGTTGCCTAGCGCTAAAGCAAAAGTTGACTAGCGCCCTAGTGTTGGTGATTCCTGATACCATTAAACCCTTTGAAGTTTACTGTGATGCTTCCTATCAGGGGTTGGGATGTGTTCTGATGCAAGAACGGAGAGTGGTGGCATACGCCTCACGGTAGTTGAAGAATCATGAGAAGAACTACCCCACACATGACTTGGAGTTAGCAGCAGTGGTGTTTGCACTGAAGATCTGGAGACACTATCTTTATGGTGCACAATTCCAGGTTTTCAGTGATCATAAGAGTTTGAGGTACCTGTTTGACCAGAAAGAGTTAAATATGAGGCAGAGGCGGTGGATGAAGTTCCTAAAAGATTTTGACTTCGAGTTGTTGTACCATCCGGGGAAGGCGAGCGTGGTGGCTGATGCCTTAAGCCGAAAGGCAGTTCACGCCTCTCATATGATGGTCAGGGAACTGGGCTTGGTGGAGTAGTTCAGAGATATGCGGTTACAGATGGTTTTGGATGAGGGAATCATTAGATGTAACCATCTCACAATGTCTAATGATTTCCTTGCTCTGATAAAGGAGAAGCAGCCATCGGACCCCAAGCTACAGAGGACAGTAGAGTTACTTGGCACTGAGAAGGCCAAGGATTTCTTGATGGGAAGTGATGGGGTGCTGAGATTCAGGGGCAGGGTTTGCATACCTGAAGACTTAGAGCTGAGAGGTACGATTCTTGAGGAAGGGCACAATAGCCGTTTTAGCATGCACCCAGGCATGACTAAATGTATCATGATCTGAAAGAATCGTTCTGGTAGTCGGGCATGAAGCAAGATGTTGCTCGGTATGTATCGTCATGTTTAACCTGTCAGAAGGCTAAGACCAAGCATCAAAGACCAGGGGGGATGCTTCAGCAGCTTGAGATACCCGAGTGGAAATGGGATAGCATTGTTATGGACTTTGTCACCCATTTACCTCGAACCGTGAGGAACCACGATGCCATATGGGTTATTATAGAACGTCTCACCAAGAGTGCCCACTTCCTGGCGGTAAATTTGATGATGTCTATGGCGAAGCTGGCACAGTTGTATATCAGTGAGATCATGAAGCTGGCACAGTTAATGGTCAGTGTGATGGAATTGAGTGTGAAATTGGTATGAATGAGAACATGTTGGAGATGGGATTTCAAGGGAAATTCTAAGGAATATTGTTTTAGTAAATGTAAAGGCATGAAGAATTATATTGGTGGCATCTTGACGCTCCTAGTAACCATTAAGACTCATGTAGAGTATGATGGATTATGTCGGGGGGAGTAACAGGAGGTCCTGGTCTATGAACCCGATCCGTCATAGAAGTGATGGGATTTACCTTGGGAGTGGTTGGGTGAATACCCCTTGTGCCTAAAACTCTGTAGAGTTTGGGAACCGTCCCAAGTGCAAGCCACCGAGAGCTCCAATGTCACTTACATAATCTGGATATCGAGTCTAAAATGGTGTGTGGTGTTATGGTTGGGATTAATTGGGTGATGTTGATAATTGTGTGATAAATTCTGATTTCTGCTTAAGTATAGAAATTGCATGAATTGCTCTTGGTTCAAGTTAGCTTACCCTTCTTGTATGTTGTGTGTTCCTTGTGTCTTATATTTTTGCAATGATCGTCCCTATTGAATGGTGTGAGCAGATATAGGTGCAGGTGAGGATACACCACTCCTGGACAGGAGATGAGTGGGTTCCAGGACGTTTCCAGTAGTTGTTGTCATCTGTTTTTCCTTATAGATGCTAGGGTATTTTGCATCCCTTTTATTTAGCATAGGCCGTATGTATGGACAGTATATGTATATTTATTTGGAGGATGACTGTATTGTACTTCATATATTGGTCTATTCCTATCAATCGCTTTTGAATCATTAAAAATTTAATGTTTTATTTAATAGTATAACAACTATAAAATCAGGATGTTACAATAAATCTAGTATATGGTTGTCACTTAAATATACACAAGAGTTTCGATGTAATTGGTACCTATCATATAATAAAATACTTCAAATTGTAATATTAAATATTTGTTTAGTTGAACTCTATAAAAGAAATTAAAAGTAATTTCAAATACTAAAAATAGTGTAGTAATAAATTATTTTTATAAAATTAAAAAATATATAACACTAGATAAAATAAATTAAAGATAATAGAAGAAGCTTAAATAAGATACAAACTAATTTATAAGATAGCTTAATAAATTAATAGTTAATTTATTAGTCTTACCAAACATAATACTGTTACTTTGACCTTTGAATTATTATTTTACTATAATATTAGTCCTTTTAAAATATTTTTTAAATTTTCAATTAAGTTTTGAATGTAAATTACTAAAATAAATATTATAAGTTTCTTTCATTTCAGTTTGTTATCTCTTATTTTATATCATTTTCATATTTAGTAATTTATATCCACTTACACCTACACAATGTATGTGAATGTGTGATGAGACTTCTGAATACCGTCAGGACAATACAACAACTTTTTTTCAAGTTTGTTTGCTGCTAAATAGGGAGAGAGAAGAATTTAGAAGAAAATAGAATAGAAATTTTCTTTCAATTTCTTATATTTTATGTAAAGGAAACATTTTGTAAATGTCTCCCAAAACAAAGGTATCTAGTAAATTGAAATTACACTGAATTATCTCAAAAATTAATTGGTGTCAACGTAAGTAAATAATATATGAAATAAATAAATACGGATGCAATTTCAAACCAAAATAACAAGTTGACGAGTAATTATTATAACGAAAAGTGCAGTTAAAGGGAACTTTATGAAAAGTCACTATAAGAATTACCTCTTTATCAACTTAGTTTTCAAACATTCACGAAGTAATATTTTTCACATAAATTTATCTAAATTTTAATTCTCTTGGTACGAATTTTGTGACACACAAATCACAATATCTGACAAACTACTCAAATATATAAAAAATAACTAAAAAAATTATAAATAATAATTAATTTTAATGACTAATAATTATTAGTAATTATAATAACTAATTTAAATATTAATTCACAAAAACTAAAAATTATTTGGTACTAAAATATTTACTATTGTGAATAAAAATTTATAATTAATTATTAAATTAATCTTTAAAATTAGTTACTTAGGTTTTAACTACTAAAATGAATTAGTTTTTAAATTGATCTCTAATTGATTAGTGACCAATTTAGTAACCAATTATAATTTTTTATTTATAATAATGACTATTTTAGTAACCAATAATTTTTTATTTTTATAAATTAGTATGTAAATTAGTCACTATAATAACTAATTATTTTTTATTTTTAAAATTGGTTTCTAATTGAGAATTTTCTTGTAATAAATAATACACCTTGAATAATTACAATAAACAAAATTGAAAGGTCAAACAAACACAACCTAAAACATCCAAAAACTAACTAAAAAAGATATACAAACTCACTCGACACATGGTTACATATCATTTGGCAAATGATAGAGAGACTTTGTTACTTTCAATTAATTGAAGGAGGATGATATCATTCTATTCATACATGAACAACTTTATGTAGTGCTTTTTAGAGTGAAAAAAAAATTGAAAATACTAATTATGGATGAAGTTGAAAATGTAACCATTACCAATACAAATGTGGTTTACAAATAAATATTTAAAAATCTTTAATAAGATGTATACAAATTAGTCTTACATTATTATGATTTTTTGTCAAATATTGTAATATTTTGTTTTTTGAATCTCAGTTTAAATGTAATAAAGTTGTATTTTGTTTTATATATGTAAATGAGGTTGGATTTTTCCACAATGAAATTCAAAAGGCAATTGTGTATGAATGTTGATAGTAGGTACATGCATAAATACTCAAAAAGTTGAACTTTCATATTAGAAAAAATAATTATTATTGTCACGATTGTTGATATTCGAGATCTTTATATTCAGCATAAACATTGTTAAGTTAATGTTTATATTTTGAATCATATTTATCATCGTTATTTAAAGTGTAACACATGTTTTTAACTTCTTAATTTACTTTTAATTGTTATGAAAAAACAAAATTTATTGGTGTAAAAAATAATCACTTGGGTTGCATACATTTATAATCTATATTTTGATTAAGAGTAGTTGATGAATTGCTAGTTGTACAATTAACTCACATAAATTCTGGTTAACTTATATTCTTAAAACAAACTTAAAAATTAAAATTTCAATTGATAATATCTATTTAAAATAATAATAATAATAATAAATTATCTAATTTGAATATATGTTTAAAATTATTGTAAGTATGTATTTTCTTGTATTAGACGTTTGTATATGAAATATAGCTTTGGATGGAGAGTATATTTTTTGTTTAAGTGTGATTTTATATGAAGTTAGAGAAAATGATTTTATAAAATTCGTAGCCTAAATGTGTAACTAATGACATTAGTTTCACTATAGTAATATTGGAATTTAAAATGTGAAGTTGGAGTTGTCGGTATTAGTAAAAGTTTATGTTAATATTTACATATATTAAATGATTGAATTATATATCATGATAAATATAAAAGTTGTAAATAATTATGTCATTTTACAAATAATTAATAATTAACTTTATAGAATTAATATAATTCTATATATTATATTTAAACTTTATAAGAGTTATAGAAACATAATAATAGATAAGTGAGATAATATTGAAAGTTTAAAAAGAGGTAGTGATGACTTTTTCATGTATAGATTTTATATATGTATGTGTATAAAATCATACCATATACTTTTAATTAGGATTAAAAGTATTAGTTCATTTGACTTAGAGTGAGTTTGTGATTAAGTATTTGTTGGTGTGTGTCATTTGTACATGTTTGGTTGCTCGTACCATGATGTTTTATTTTATGTGTTTATAAAATACATGAGATATATTTCTTAGTTTTTTATTTGTGTCTTTTTTTTTAGTTGAGTGTCCTTTTAGGTGGTGACCATGATTTTAACAAACAAGAAAAGGTTGTGGATGCGAAATTTAGACATATGTTATCTTTATTTTATGAGATACTCTAATTAAATGTGACATCAAACAAGAAATATTTATTTTTGAATAATTTTATTTATAAGTTTTATTAAAGATTTTATTAATAACTTGTAGAATTCTTGTTAATGTTTAAGAGTACTTTTGTTTTGAAATCTTAGTTTATTTTTTCATGAATTTTATTTAGAAAAGTGATATATGTAAATCCTATCAACCTCTTCTTTTCCATATTTTATTATTTATTTAAAAAAAAAAAGTTGAGTAGAAAGGTGTTCCATGATCCACCAACTTCAAAGTCCAAGTCTCTTTTGAAAAATATTATAAAAATCATATTAAATTTTAGATATGCTACGTATCCTTTATGAAAGTAATTTTATTTGGGATGACATCAAACACGTGATTAAAGATGGTGAGTAAGATGTATGGAAAGGTTATGTTAATACAAGTGGTTATTATTATTATTATTATTATTATTATTATTATTATTATTATTATTATTTGAAACCAATTTATAATTTTTTATATATCACTATTTAACTTATTTATTTTGGTTACAAGTTGTATATATCTTATTCACAGAAATTTCAAACTCATAAAAGTTGGACTTGTTTGATAAAGACATGGATATTGATGAAGTCACGAATAGAAATGTTAATTTTATAGGTTAAAGCAGAGTTGTGAATAGATAAAATATTTTTATTTCTTAAAACTATTCAAATCCCACGTCTGAACACAATAGGTTAACTTTTTACATTATAATAATTTCCAGTCCATTATATTTGAACATTTTTATTATGTATTATTTTAATATCATGTTATGTTTTTTTTTTCAAATTCGCAAATGATTAATTATCTTCAAAATTTTATTTTGAGTTAAGATCCATATATTTAATTTTTCTTCTAGATTAAGATTTTAAATTTACCAATTTTTTATAACAATTAATTTGAAAAAAGCCATAGAATAGAGAAGATATTTGCCTCGTTATAACAATGCCTTTAACATTTTATTTGATAGTCAACTAGATTTTGGACCTGTAAAGTGCATGGTCAGGTTTGTTTTCCAAATATTAAAATTGATTTCAGTATTTTTCTTTTCTACATAAAAGTTCAATGATATTATATTCTGGGAAAAAAATGTAGGGACTAAATATTTAGGAAAATTGGAAAAGTTAATTTCAATACATTAAATCTTACATTATTGAAGTATTTAGTAAACAAAATTGGATGTGGAAACTTTGATTAATTTAATCCTAAAACATGAATATTAAGTTTAATTTTCAGCAGTGGAGATCTTACTTTATGTGGGTACAATTTTGACCTAAAAGTTAGTAATTGAGAATTTTACAACTATTTATTCTACTACATTTAATATAAAGACATTCTTTAAATGTTTTGCTCTCTTTACATACTGGGCCCAAAAGTTCCCTTATTGGGTTGTGCTGTCAGGTCCATATTAAGTTAGACTGTTTTTTTCTACTCCCCCATTGTTTCAACTTCCATAAAGTGTTGAAAAGATCTCAAATATTTTTTCTTTCAATGTTTAGATCGCGAAATTTGAAAATAGTTTTTAAATATATTTTAGATTATATAATCACGTAATTTATAATAATTCAGTTACACAATATATGAAAACGTATTTGGTTGGATCTAGAATAAGTTATTAAATTATGCAATTCAAAATACCTCTTAACTCATGAACGATTCAAATTTAGCCCTACACTTATGGAGGTACAAGAAGAAAGAAAGGGGTGCTAATCAGAAATTGCCTTTGCCGCTAGCTAATTCATAACGTGTTTTTTTAACTGAAAGGGGTCAATTTATTTTTAAAATTACCAATCTGGCTTTCCTGTAGGTTTTAAAGAAGTCTTCATATGTCTATGGATGGCTTTGAACTACGAAAATGAAGTCATCAAAGTAGATGATAATTTCTATATAAATGAAATTTTGCGTCATCAGCACTTAATTTGATTAACGGGTTAAATATATTTCTAGTCCGTTAACTTGTAGTAAAACTTTGAATTAGTCTCTTTTCGAAATTTTAGCTAAATTCTCTTCAAGTTTAGAAATGTTTGGATTTAATCTGTTTAACTATAAATTTATAAATTTTAACCAAATTTTGTTAAGTTTATTTGACGTTTCAAACACGTTTCACAACTAACATGGAAGCAAAAATGTGTTAAATTGTATAAACAACTCAAATGCTATCATGAAACGCGTTTGAAACATCAAATAAACTTAACAAAATTTAGTTAAAAAGACTAAATCCACAAATTTCTAGAGTTGGGAGATTAAATTGGACCACAGTTTCAAATAAGGACTAATTCCAATTTTTACCCAAAGTTAAGGAACCAAAAACATAATTAATCCTTTGATTAACACACTTAATCAAAAGAAATTGGAAATTGTCATTTTTCACGATCTTTATGATAGACTTCAGTTAAAATTTCTTTTGAATTGTAGTTGTCATTTTTTGTGACGACTTTGGTATAATTGATTTTAAACTGAAGTTGTCATTCTCTGTGGTGACTTCAGTGCAATGATTTTGAAGTGAAGACATCATCTTCTTTGAAGTGAAATCAATTGCATTAAAGTCACAAAAAGGGATGACGACTTTAGGATGTGTTTGCTTCATGGATTTTACGGAGAATGAATAGATCGATTTGAGGGATATAAAGAGGAAAGTGAACTTGTTTGTTTTAAGGGATGGAGAGGTGAAAATGAAAATATTTGAAAATAAAGTTAATGAAAATTTTAGGATGATTTGATAGATATGATAAATAGAAAAATATGTTTTAATAGATAAAATTGTTAGTCTACAATTTTATTATTATGGTTAAAATTAATATAAAATTAATGTTATTATTATTATTATTATTATTAAAAATGTTGTTATTATTATTATTATTATTAGTTTTAATATTATTATTGTCATTATTATTATTTTTAATTATGTACAATATTTAATAGATATGATAGATATGATAAATAGAAAAATATGTTTTAATAGATAACAAAGTTTTAGGATGATTTGATAGATATGATAAATAGAAAAATATGTTTTAATAGATAAAATTGTTAGTCTTCAATTTTATTATTATGGTTAAAATTAATATAAAATTAAATGTTATTATTATTATTATTATTATTAATATTAAAAATGTTGTTATTATTATTATTACTTTTAATATTATTATTGTCATTATTATTATTTTTAATTATGCACAATATTTAATATTATCGATAATTATTATTATTACGATTTAATTATTTTTCATGTGTTTTAATTTCACAGTTAACATTAGGACTTTTATGTTATCATTATTGTTATTATGATTATTATTATTATTTATAATAAAATTTATTAGTTATTAATAAAATTTATTTTTTTATTATTGTTAATTATTATTATTATTAGTTATTAAAATTATTTATTATTTATTATTATTATTATTATGGCCTTTATTATTAGGCTTAATTACTGGTTTGGTCCCTTAATTTGTTGGTTTAGTTCATTTTGGTCTCTTTATTATATTTTAATTCAATTTGGTTCTTTAATTCTTTAACAAGGTTCAATTTGATTTTTGTCGTTGAGTTATCTTTAACACTGTATCCGTATATACCACATGTCATTTTTGTAGAATTTTCAATCTTTTTATTATTATTTTTTCAATTATATTTAAACTTTTTAAAAAAATATTAAACTGTCATGGTTGTGATAGGTGTCAATATGAGATTTTTTTACTTTTTAATTTTTTTAATTTAAAATTAAAAAAAAACTGCCAAATGTCACAATTGTGTCACATGTCAAACTAATAGTGGTTGTTTTTAATTTAACCATCTATTTGAAATTTTAATTCAATTTAGTATCCATAATTTTTAAAATAATTCAATTTTGTCCTTTCTTATTTGAGACCAAATTAATAATTAAATTTAATTACAACTTATATATTAATATTAAAATAATTTCTTGTCATTTATACATCAAATCACCTCCTAAATACATACTCATGTTATTTTATTTCTTATATTTGTTCATTTGTAATTTTTTACACATGTAAAAAAAAATTGAATAGTTAGGTGGAATAATTTGATCTATAAATGATCAAAAATGATTTTAACATGTTTGTATAAGTTGTAGTTAAGTTTAATTACTAATTTGGTCTCAAATTGAAGAAAGACAAAATTTAATCATTTTAAAAAATAGGGAGACTAAATTGAATCAAAATTGTATATAGAATGACTAAATTGAAAATAACCATGGTTAATCTGACACGTGGCAAAATCATGAGCTACCACGTGACGTTTTTTTTTTCTTTAAATTAAAAAATAAAAAAAATCTCAAGTTAACAGATGACATAACCATGACGTGATACGTGGTAGTCTAATTTTTTTTTTAAATAAAAAAAAAATTAAAAATTTCACAAAATGACACGTGACATGTACGACACAGGGTTAACGTCAACTTATGGGCAATGAACAAATTGAACATTTTTAAAGAATGAGATGATCAAATTAAACCAAAAAATAATAAGAAAACCAAAATAAACCAAACCAATAAATCAGAAACCAAATCAGTAATTAAGCCTTATTATTATTATTAATATATGAAAAATAGTTAAACTTCATTTGTATACTAGTTTAATTTATAACTTGTAAATATTCAAGTATTTAATATATTTTATAATTCAAATAGTAAATGAGATTATAATAACAAACATACCATTAATTAAAAGTTAGGGACAAATTGATAATATAGTATGTGATAATGTAACTTTTTCTGCAAATCTTCTCTACTATATGACGAAATGAGTTTCAATTCTCACCCGTGAATTCATCCTCACAAATCTCTTGAAACAAATCAGAGTAGAGATAACCTTTCATTCCCTCCCTTTTGAATAGTACCCCGTAAGCAAACATACCCTTAGTTCAAATATTAAACGAAGTCGTTTTAGGGAATGATGAATTTTTCATTAAATGTAATTATCGTTAATCAAATTAGGTGCTCAGGATCGAACTTTAACCTAAGGAAGTTGTCATCTACTTACACAAGTGGTAATTTTTTTAGGGTAATTCAAATTGGTAATTTGAAAATAAATTCACCCCATTCGGTCAAAAAACCTCATAAAGTTGTTATATTATACTGATACATAATATCTTCCTAACCTCTCAAAAATCTGGCAATTTTCAGTTCAGGAAAAAAAAAAAGTTTGTTTTCAAACTTTTCTTTGTTTCTTTTTTATATGTTATTCATACATAATAACTTACTAATCTCAAGCATTTCTGCCAAAAAAAATCTTTGAATCACTTCTTTTCATTCACAGATTTGAGCCTAAATTCTTACTTAAAGATCAAATTCAATGTTATTGTCTATCAAAGATTTATTCGTACTTGTTCAGAGTTTATGCACCAGAGTTTATAATTGGCATGGATAGAAACTATGCAAATTTATAAATTGCCAAAACGAGGTTGATTCTTGAAGGTTTCTTAGAGTTTCTAATTAGTAGCATTTTATATTTCTTACAAATTTGCCAAGCCAACATGGTATTGCATTCGACTAAATGCTAAGAACTGTTATATCACTTTCCAGAGAGAATGCAATTTGAATTTTGCAAGAGTACATGCTTCTTATCATAATGGGAATCTCTCTTCACAGTGAGATCAATAATTTTTCCTCATTTCAAAATAATTAGCTAAATCCAAAGCCCCATTCCTGTTCTTCAGTTCTTGATGAGTGGCTCCTTTATGTCCTCCCACTCATTCAACCTCTTCTCTGCTTCCTCAACCTAATACACCAAAATTTTCATCACAAATTATTAACCTATTAATTACTGCCATAATACACAGTGTACTAATTTTATAGCTTTTCTCTTACCTCTTTATTCCAATCAGTTCTAAATGTGACCCACATCAAAATAATTGTCTGCAAAACGGTGCCACCAAGCATTCCCAACCATATACCCTGCACATAGACAACACCGAGTTATAAAATGGAAGAGTTTGGTGAGAAAGATTAAATAACAGCATTGTGTTTGAACTAGAACATACCTTTGCATTGAGTTTGAAATAGAAACCCATAACCGAACCCAATGGAATGCCAATTCCGTAATAGCAACCAACGTTTACGTACGCAACAAAAGTTTGCCATCCACATCCAACAGCCACCCCTTTTCATAAACCATGCATGCATCAGTTTCAAAAATTCTTAAAAACTTCAACTTTTAATTTAGATGTGAAAGGTGAGAGTTGGAAGTGGTGGTGATACCAGACAAAACAGGTTGAATGCCGTTGAGAACAATGGAAAGGGCAAGGAGGGGACAAAGATCTGAGACTGCAGCAGCTACCTCTTCGCCTTCGGTGAAGGCATAGCTAATAACATCTCTCAGCGACAATAGCACCACTGCTATAATAACTGATATTATGAAAGATATCACTGTCACCACCACCACAGAAAATGAAGCTGATTTTGGATTTCTTGCTCCTAGCTCGTTGCTCACTCTCACACTGCAATCAAAACCCACCCTTGTCTCGGTGAAACCGAAAACGAAAGAAGGAATTCAGTTGTAAATGAAGGAGAGTCAAACCTTGCAGCTGCGTTGAATCCAACTGAGATCATGAAAACCCATCCAGAAAGTGTGGTGCTGCAACAAGAAATAACTGTTAGTAATCGCAGAACATAAATAAATATAGTTAAATTAAGGTACTGAATTGGCTGGTTGGTGGGTGGGTGGTGGGGGATGTTTGAAATTTCAAAGCTTATCCTGACAGTAATTACTTCTCAAACAGATTTTTCCCCTTACACCAGTTGAAAGGACACCAATAATATATATACAAACAAAGATCATTAATATCAATAGCTAATAGCTAATCATAATTAAGTGTGACCGTTAGGACAAGAAAGTGATGGACCACAATAGCTCAAAAAGGAAAGGGAAAATTCTAAACAGATCCACGAGTTTGATTCCAAAATGGAATGAGACTGGTTTTGAAACGCAACCTATCATACTACTTTTTGTTGCTCACTTTTAAAAAAAGTGTCATCGTTCACATTACAGGAGGCGACGCCAAACGTCGTTTTCCTTACTTGTTGCCTTCTATAGAAAATACAACAATACAAAAAGATTAAAAAAGGAAAAAAAAAGCACTGAACCTTTTTACAAAAAGAAAAATAAAAATCAGCATTGTCAATTATCTTATAAATTTTTAATAAAAATATAAAAAAGTTAAGAGAATATTGAATGTCTAAGCTAATATTATGTCATGTTTAAAATTAGCAAACGATTAATGGAAGATTGTAGTTTTATGATTTCATTGTTTTAGGTCACTAAACTACAAATCATGATTTAATAATTGAAGTGAGATTTTATTATGTAACAAAAAAGAATGATAAGAAAGAAAAAATAGACAAGGGCATGTGTTGTCACTGTTATTGTATCTGTGCATGTCCTGTGACACCAAACACGTATCTTTCTTTCTGCAATACTATATTACATTAGACCAATTACAAGTCAATGTCAGCAGCTACAAAACAAGTTACTGATTCATATTTCTTTTAGTTGTCAAAAAGTCTTACGTCAACATTTTTTGTATTTTACCAGCCCAGTGGTGTTGCGTGTGGCACGGAGATTGGATTTATTCGTTGTCAAATAAGAGTTCTACTCAAATTCAAACTTTTCATTCATATTTATCCTCTACTGTTATCACGTGATATTTGAACACCACAAAATATACACTGAACTTGTAAGACACTTTCTAATAAAATTATTGATTTTTATTAAGAAATTATAATCTTTCATAAACGGGTCTAACTTTTATACATGAAGTTATTTATGATTTTATTTGGCTGGAATCTTCCTATAACACAATCTAGAGAATAGATTCTACTGCCCAAAAGAATAACCTTCCCACCAGACGAGACACTGTCCCAACTTTCGTACTCTGAATAAACCCGTTTAGGAAAAAATGATCTTAAGTATAAATTTTATTTAAAACAACCATTATAAAAAAAATCAATAATATTTCCTCCATATGGTCAGTAAAATCAGGAGCACGGTCATAATAATTTTGTAAATCAAAGAATTTATAAAAAGGATGTGATAACTTTTACTATTAAGATATATACAAACATTAAAAAAAACAGGATAATGATATCACTCATATTTTTTTGACTTTCTTTATTATATGGGTCATTAATTAATTAATGTATTACTATTTAAAAAAAATGAATGTTACATACTAATTATCATGTTCCATACTAAGTCGTAAAAAATGAGGGTAAAAATATAATTTTTCAAAAAAATAATAGATGTTAATGAAAGGTTAAAGTAATTATTAGCCTGTTTTTTTGTTTAATCATCAAGAAAAATATTTGTGGTAATGACGGGAAAAAAATTGTTAAAACCTCATTGGAAAGAGTGATGAAGAGAGAATGAGACTAACCAAATGGAAAGGGAATCGAGAGCCAACTCAGGCTCAGGAAGCAATCCCGCGAGCAGAACCAGAATCTGGAAGTACCAGGTCTCGAGGCAGAGCATGACGGCGGAAGCCGCCGAGAGTTTGAAAAACTCCGGCAACCCCGAAAACGCTTCGATGGTGAAGCCGCCCCAGGTCTGCTTGCACCGCTCACTCTTCACGATGTAAATGAACTGCGCCACCACGATGACCCACCAGGAGATGCTGAGCACCAGCGACGCGCCAAACAGGCCCATCCCCAGCTTGTTCACCGCCACCCAACTGAACACGAGGTGGAACACGAGCGTGGCGCACGAAATGTACGAGCTCGGCGCCACGATGCTCTGCGCCTGGAGAAACTTCTGGATGGGGAAGTTCACGGCGTACGCGAAGATCTGAGGGATGAGCCCGTACACGAAAAGCGCCGCCGCCGACGCGATTTGCGGCGACTCGCCGAGAAACAGCAGGATTGGTTCCGCTAAGACGTAGATTACGGTTAGCAGAAAACCCGCGAGTGTCAGCAGCACCGTGGATCGTTGCAGGTACACGCCCAACATGTGGAATTTCTTCGCCCCGTACGCTTGTCCGCACAGCGTCTCCACGGCACTTCCCATACCCAACTGTTACAATTATTTGAAAAACATCACTCAGTTATTATTCCGAATGAATCAATTACTAACGAGATGAAATAGAATTAGGGTTTATACAGTACCATGAGACCATAAGCGAAGATTTGGATGCCATTGTTTCCGAGGGAAGAGGCGGCGAGTTCGAGGTTACCGAGGTGGCCGGAGAAGATTTGTGTGGACATGGACATGACATAGTTGAGGAGGTAGACGATGACCGCGGGAGCAGCAAGGTGAAAGAGGAGCTTGAACTCGAGCCATGTTGCTGGACCAATACGCTTGGAGTAAGGGATGCTGGTATCTGTGAGTAGGTTCTCGAGTTCATGACTTGACCCATGTCTGGAACTGAAAGATCGAGAAAAAGAAGGTTGTTGTGGTAACGATTCTTCTGGAACCGTCAAAGGCTCGTTAACCTCCTTCTGCGCTGATTGAGAATCCATTTCCACCACCTTCTTTCTCTCTGTGACCCTTTCTTTTCTCTCTCGCCACACCCTCACCCACAAAACAAAACGCTGCTTCCAAAATCACCTTCAACAGAGTTATTATATACTAAAACTTCCAATTTCTTTTACAACCTAAATTTACTTAAATTCAATAATTTATTATTAATGTGATATGCAATACAAATTTAAATTCGTGACCGAGACGAGGAAAAGTCCTTTTTGCCCTTCTCAAAATATGTTTATTTCATGTGGTTGTGATAATTTCTCACAATACGTTCATACTGTCATTGTCTTTCTTCTAAATTTCTCGTGTCCATCGTGATGGGTAAAGAAAATCAAACCACTTTTATAAGTTTATTTATTAATTTAATAATAATAATAATAAATAATAATATATTTAAATTGATATTACTTTGATGGGTTAAAAAGGGAATTAATGTAAGAACAAGAACGTGGACATAAAATAAAGAATTAGGTTAACATAATTGACTACTTTTCATTCTTCTACCAAACAATCTTTTAATGAGATTTTATAATAGATGATCATGATGAGATCTTGTGTTTTTTTTTAATTGTTTTTAGTAAAGAAATAATAAAAAATGTGTTTTTTTTTTTTAAATTGGGTAGATGTATGAAATGATGAGATTTGTAGCAGGTAGATATAGACGTGTGAGACTGCACATGGTAGCTGAGGACCATACACGACCATAGGGGGGTTGCTAGTCATTGCACAATTATTATTCTAAAAAAATTCAATGTACATCTCTCAATAAATAAAAAATATTTATTTATTTTTGAATTGATTCATTTTAATTTGTTTTATATTTTAAAATTATTTTATTGAGATTGGACTGGTATTCGATAAAAAACAATTAGTTATTTATATATCATCATCTTATTATTTTCACAGATTCACAACACAGATTCCTCTCACTAGCATCCTTTTCCAACTATTAACAAAGTATCACCGATTCAAAACACTACAAAAACAAATGAATTTTGAAATTGTTTCCATCAGATTATTCAAAATTTACTATTAATTAGAAAAAATGTTAATTTTTAATACATAATATTAAATAAATGTAAAAAGAGTATTAATTATAATTAATTTATTAACTTAATTATCTAAAGTCTGTAATAAATATTGTTATCCGAATAATTCTATAATAACTATAATATAAAAATTTCCATTTTAAAACTTGAAGCTTATTTGGAAAAAAATGTTAATTTTTTCATTGTGATTGAGTGAAAAATTTAATTAAATGTAATTAATATATTAACTTGATGAGTTGTTAGAAAATACAGATGATAAAAATTGAAATTTAAGTGTGATTTAAATTAATTATCCCAGTTAATCTTTTAAATAGAAACTTAATGTTAACTATTAAAAATTATAATTACTATGGTAATAAATTAGTTTTATGAATATCTTTTATATTTGGTAGGAATTTTATTAATTATAACAAACTTATTATTGTATTGTGTTTATTGATTAGTAAAATATTTATTAATATGTAAAATAATTATTGGTAATTATTGTTATGTTTTCATATTTATTTCTGCGTAAAATTATTTATTGTAAACTGGTACATTTAAAATGATAAAATAAATAATTTAAATAAATATTAAAAACACATTACATATAGCACCAATATCTTTAATTGTCAAGACAATAAGAATGACAAATGATTTTAAAAGTGTAAAAAGGAAATTAAAAAAATGTACTCTATTTTCCTCAAAATAATAAGTGATGATTCATATGTCCATTAGATGATGTTTTGTAAATAATTTGTATGGACAAAAAGCTCAATAAATAAATTATATATATATAAAAATTAATTAATTAATGGACCGGTTAGTTAGTATGATACTAATTTAGTAAGGTGAGTTCATTAGTTAGCCCACTTTTTAGTTAAGATTCAAACAAATTAAATTTCTAGTAATGAAAAGTGCAACATATTACTAAGTGATCAATTTTTCATTCAAATCTTTTTATTTTCTAGTTTTTGGCACATTGCTAATACAAAAAATATTGTGAACCTGAAAATTGTACCATTGGATTCTTTGAATAAATATACAAAAAATAATTAAGGTTCGAAAAATTAAGTCTCCCATGATTTAGAAAAAATGCTAGTAATTTACCTAAATGACTAATTTTTCCTGTGAACCTTTTTTAAATTTTGGTTTGTTGTTTACATGGTCATGCAAAATCATTATAAACTTGAGAAATAGTACAGTTTGATTATTTGACATATATTCTACGGATAATAACTATGGTTTTGAACAAATAAAGTTTACTATAATCATGGAAATTCATAAAGTTAGTTAGGTGATGACCTTTTTCTAGAAATATTCTTCTTTCTAGATTTGATATGTTGTTTACACATTAATGCAAACATATTAAGGACCTGAAAATGCTGTTGTTAAATTCTTTCACACAACTTCAAGAAACAACTAGGATTCAAAAAAGGGTCAAACTAATCAAGTGTTCCATAATTCTGAAAAATTGAAGTTACCTATTTGACCACCTATTCTTATGATTCTTTTTTTCTCATTCGGGTCTTTAACATAAATTCTACAACGAGTAACTATGGTTCCAAGAAATTAAGTTTCCATCACTTTATATATAAAAAAAATGTTAATTTACTTAAATGATCAACTCTTTTTCTATAAACTTTTTTTTTCTAGTTGCCACACATTGATTAATAGTTTCTGTATGAAATTATGAATCTGGAAATGGTTTCTTTACATTACATCGATAATACAAGCAACAACTAAGATTCAAATAAATCAAGTCTCTCATAATATCTAAAAAAAATGCAATAATTTACTTATCTTATCAACTTTTTCTTATAAGTTTTATCAATTTTCTATGATAAGATTATGGATTCAAAATTAATTTTATTAAATTCATTAACATCAAAGAAAATTATGTGTTATCGATGGTCCTTATTAATTAGTAATAACATATATTTGTCAATAAATTGTGTTTACCAACAAGTAGAAATTTGTTAATAAAGTGGTTATCGGTAAAGTTTACTGACAGATACAAACATTCGTCGTTAAGTACCAAAAATCTCAAGTTTGTCGATAAATATTTGTAAGTACAAAATCGTCAATAATATCTACCAATGAAATGTGTGATAAGATCTTCTTCTTCCTCCTTCTCTCCCTTTTCTTACTTGTTTTTTTCTTCCTCCTTGCTGCTTAACGATAGTCGTGCTACCTCCTTCGCCACCCGAGGCCAAATCGTCTGTTATAGGCCTCGGTCCTTTGTCACCCGAGGCCAAAGCGTGCGCTGTCAGTGGCAGTTTTGTAAATCTGGGTGCCACAGATGGGTTATAGGCTTCGGTTGGTTGAGAACCGAAGCATAAAACTGGTTATATGCTTCGGTTGTTTTGGGACCCGAGGTAAAATACTGAGAAAATTTTCAAAAATGCCACCGCCTCCTTATAGGCTTCGGTCCCGCAGTAACCGAGGCTTATAAGGCGAGTTAAAAAGCCCGTTCTGCACTAGTACTGGTCCATGTCATTTTTATTGTTTGGGTCTCATCCTCTTCTATTTGTCCTCATTTTCCTCCACCTCCTTTTCTAACTCAAGCTACCATTAGCACTATCACCAACAATGATTGATGTCACAAACGCTTGTCATCGGTGAGCCTTTGCGTCACCCACCAGCCTCTACCTTATCCCTAACCACCTACTACTACTACTACTACTACTACTTTCCCTTTTCCTCTTCTCCTTCTTCGCTTCTTCTTTTTACTCATCTTCCCTTGATATAATATAAAGCTCTAACAAATTAGGTGAAAATTTTATCGCAAAAGTGTTGACGAATTTAGTGACAAAAATAGACCATCGGTGATTGTGATGGTGAGAACAAAAATATCTATCGGTAATTGCGATGATAAGTTACCGAAGAAAAATTCCAATGAATTTTACAAACTCATCTCATTTCGACGGAAGCACTGGCGGAACTAGGACTTGAAAGGGGGAGCCACGGCTCCCCCATTTTTTTTTTGAATTTTATATATATATATTTATATATTTTTTAAAATTATATTATATATTATTTATATTAAAATTATATTATGGAAAATTATAATAAAAGATAAAAGAAAAAATTTTAATAGAGACATTAATTTATAAAAGAGATTAAGGTTTTTTTCTGACTATAAGATCTTTTTATAATGTAAATTATTATGAAAGTTTGTGAAGAGAGATAAATACAAAGGTTGGGAAATAGAGGTTGGAAACACATAGATTGAGATTCATGTATACATTCTTACATGATATATCACAAATCAAGGTTAGTATCTTATTATGATTTATGCATGTTAGTTTATGATTCTTTTTAGGATGTTTTTTCCAAATTAAGTTTATCCCAAATTAATATAATCCCTAATTATGATTTTAGGGTTTCTTTTATGAAATTGGCATGAACCCTAATTATAATTTTTCCTAAATTATTATAATCCTTAATTATGAAATTTAGGGATTTTGTGTTTTTCGCTACCTATGGTAATTTTTTTTTAAGTTTTGAATTTATACAGTATTGATGATTTAATTAAAGTAGTATGAGTTTTGTTATGTTTTGCATTGTGATAATTGTGATTCGTGAATATAAATTTTATTTTTTCTAAATAGGAAAGAGGTGATAAATTTATATTAGAAAGATTATGATAAAAAGTGAAAAAATTGATTCTTTTTTTTCAAAGATGAAGGTTTGTGATGAAGATGAAAAAGAAATGCATTTACGTTAACTAAGCTTGAGAAATTTAATAAGAACCAAGAATTTAAGACAATATAAAACAAATCTCTAAAGTTATCAGAGTTACATATAATGAATTTAACAATTCAATAGAACGTGATCTGGGAAAAACGACATCAAATTTGACAATACCACCAAATCAAATTGATGAGATACAAATGTCTTATTTAAAATGGTATTCATGAATTGGTATCATGATATAATAGCGAATGATAGTAATATTTTTTTGAATTCTACTATTATATGTGTTTGTTATAAGAAGAGGAAATGAAGAGAAAAAAATGAATAGTTTTTCTTCTAAAAAAAATTATATATAACAAATCTAATTTGGCTCGCCTACAATTTTAGTCCAAGTTCCGCCACTGGACGGAAGTATTTGTCAATAAATTTAAATGTCAAATTTGTTGGAAACATTCGTCAGTGAATGAGTTTTACCAACACGCTAATGGTCATCGTAATATATTGTTAGTAATAGAAAAAATTCTTATAGTGTACCAATAATAACTATGATTTAAAAAAATAAACTCGAAAAAAAGGAAAAAATGCTAGCAACTTAAGAATTTGACCGACTAATATTCAAATTTATTAGCTAGACCTATACAAAATGCAATTTAATAATGCTACTAATAAAAAATATTTATATTTTTTATCATTAATTTATCCCTAATCACACTTTTAACATTAAAAATGATTTTAGACATTGATAATGCAAACTAGCTTAAAATATGTAATTTATTATGTAAATAATTCAAATTTGTTTATTAAGAATTACTTTATATATGAAAATACTTCTTAATTTTATTCATTTATATGCATAATAATCTAAATATCATCTATTAATAAAGAGACGATCATTACAATTATCAATAAGACATAACTATCCACAAGATAGGAATCATGCATTGGTCATGCAATAATAATTTTTTGGCACAAAGAACTTTCCAATGATCTCATGTGCAACCAGTACACAATTTAGATAGTCCAAATTGTTCAAAAGATCTTATAAATAAATGTTTATTTGAATTGCTTCATCACACTGTACCATATTTACATTTTTATAACTACAAACATCTCTACTCTATCATGACATTAAAAGTCAAGTTTTTTTCTACATCCAACAATTTCATAGTCCAAACTCTCACTTTGGAGGATATGTGCAATGAACATTAATGTCTCTTGTACCTTAAATTTGTTGTGGGAATGAATGTCAAAAGTGATCATGAATGATCATAAATTTATTGTAATAATGAATGTCAAAAGTGATATACCTAAAGTCATGAACTAAATTGCAATATAACATGATGAAAAAAGGATCGATCATATAATATTGTCTATATTTAATATGGTCCAAAGTGCAAATAAATAATACATTTTCAAGAATATTGTTATCCAACAATAACAATATTTGTGATATCTCAAATACAATTTCAGCAAAATTATTTGGCTAAACACGTAAATATAGGATACCATATTACAAGCAATATATGTGAAGAAAAAATGTATATTTTGAAGGATGACATAGACTCATTTCTTGTCTTTCATTAATATTGGGTTTGAGTTAGAGATTTGTATGAGAAAATTAATTCAAAATGTATGACTTTTGTATAGGGGTTGAGGTATCCTAATGTCTCTTGTATAAATATATTTATTATTTATTAATTAAAAAATTACTTTCGTACCGCTTTTACTTATTTAGTGTCACATAAAATTATTATTAAATCAACACTAACTTGACAACGATCAGAAGGTAACACATTAAATCATGAAGATCAGGTCACAAAATTTTGTGACCTATATCACATGTTAAGTTAAAACTTATGCATTCGAAAGAAAAAACAAATGTATTAATTTATAATCATAACATATGAGTTAGATGCAGTTTTGACTTTATCTTAGTAAATTGTCTAAGGATATAAGAAACACAATATGATATGAAAAAAAAAAAGGAAAAAAAAATGAGAGTTTTTTTTACCAAATGACTTGGTGATCAATTTCAATTTCTTACTATTGTTTTTTTTTTTAATGTTATTTTTTTTACCATTTTCATTATCATTTTCGCATCATATTATTGTTACCGTGTTACCATGCATGTTTTTAAATATTAATTTAGATCACTAAATTTATTATATTAAATTCATATTTTACCAAAACAAAATTTACTTGAAAAAAATGAAATATAAAAATAATATCATAAAAAAAAATTCATGTGCTTAAAATTAATATTTTATTAACTAATAAGTGTTTATTTTGAAATTTACTTTTTTATTCATCTATAAATAAGCATATATTTATATCAATTTATTAGAAATAACAAATTAAATGTATATAATAAAAAGCTAATTATTTTACAAGTATTTTACAAATAATAAATTAATCTAAAATAAAATTTTCAACTAACATTTAAATTTTAAAGTACAATCCATTTTTAAAAATATTATTTTAAACTATTCTTCTATCAATACTTTTGGTTAAAAATGTTTATTCTAAATTTATACAATTAAGTTAAGAAATTAGTTACAGTTAACAAAATATTTAAATTCATTTTAACTTTTTACATTTAAAACTAACATTTTTAATTAATTATAATTTTTAAACTTTAATTTGTTTTTCAATTAATTTAATATGTTAATTATTCCTGAAAATTGCAAAAAATCATATTTAATTTTTTAATGTAATTTTTTTAAGCAATCTATTTTATTTTCTTTTTCTTTTAAGAAAAAGGAAAGCCCAGTTTGAAATTCAATTTTCAGAGAATGAATTCCCACTGAACTTGTAATAATGGGACAAAAAGAAAGTTCAGAAATTGAATCTCTCTGATGCTGAAATGTTTTTTGAGTGCTGCTACTTTCTATTGCGGATTTTTTATTTTTCTTTTTGCTTTCTGAAACTGTGTTTTACGTCAACAAATTTCTCATGTATCTACCACAGTACCATGGGAATACTGGTTCTCACGTTTTACAAAATTATATTAATTATATTCTTTAGTAAAAATATATTAATTTTAAAGTAAATAGTATTAAAATATTATAAATCTATACTACGTGTTTAATTAAAAATATATTCTAAACCCATACAAAATTTTAAAATTAAATTAAAATAATGTTTTATCTACTTCGGCGAGGTGATGGAGTGAAAAAAATAATAAAAATAATTTGTTACGATAAAGATTCGATGGGATTCAAAAGGGAATTTTCTTTTTTTTAAAAAGTGACTTTCAGAAACTTTTATATATCTCTCTCAAGAAAGTAGGGTATAAAAGAGTAGAAGGCGGAAACTAAACATATAACAATAAATTAATGATAACCAATGTGGGAGTTTATAACCTTCTTTTAATGAAAATGTTCATAATAAAAATAATAATAAATAATTAAATAAATTATATTTTCATTTATTTTTATCTTTTTACTCACTTTCTTTGGAAATTTTGTAAAAACTCAAAAATAAAATTGATAAGTACATAAAATAATTAGATGCACATGGTGAATAGAACCATACACTAATTGACATATAATAACTATAGACAAGGAGGTGGTTGTCAGGTATGGTGTACTCCAACACTGGTCCCTTCAACTTTTCACCATTCATAACATTTCAACATACGGTAAAAATAATATTTTCAACGTTAAATTATTTTTTTTTCTTTATTTTTGTTAAAAAGTATTAAATTGATATTTTAGTTATTTTTTTTTTCAATTTAGTTTTTACTTTTTTAAAATTGATTTAATTTTATCGTTATGGTTAGATTTTCACAAAATAGTGTTAAAGTCAATGCTTCGTATTAATTTGTAGTATTTTTTATTAAGAATCAAATTGAATTATTTTTGCAAAAATCATGATTATATTGAATAAAAAAAATTAAAAGATTAATTTGATATTTCTTGTTAAATATAATGATTGAAAAAGTAATTTAACCAAATTTAAATATTAACACCATTAATAATACTTTAAAATAAATTTTTTTACACCATTTAATTCTTTTTATAGAAGTAAAAATCTTCAAACATGAGTTCTATTTTAAAAATAGCATTCCTAATGGAAAAAAAAAAAACTCATAGAGCTTTTAAATTGAAAAGCTCCAACATAGGGAACTCCATGACCTAAGTTAAATCTTCACTTTTATCCTTTTTATTTGTCAGGTGTACCAAAGGGTTGTAACTGAAGCAGTAGAAAACCAAAAAACAATAACATTGAAAGCTTTGAAACTTTCTTATTTTATCAAATTATTTAATTTTAATAATTGGAGTGTAGGAACCATGAAGATTTCCAACCACTAAAATTATGGGTAGGTCAACTGTTTTGTCTTATTGTAATAATTTAGGTCAACTTTTTCTGCCACCTAATGCATGGCTTTATTTATGTATTTATGGGTATGGTTCTCAGATTCATTAACTACAACTAAGATCTCTACACATCGAATCTAACATTAACCACTCTCATCATGCACACAACTCAAATCTAAACGGTGAGTGAGATTTGGTTTCTTCTATGTTCATGCATAATCAATGTAATTATAAAAAAAAGTAGGGTTTAAATTTGGCCTTAAAAGAAAATGTCTGTTTGTAATCGTTACAATTAAAGATTAGACAATTTTATAATATATAAGTGGGTGTAAACTTTTTTTTATAAATCGATTTTGTGGGATTGAGTTAAGTTTAAAATTCACTTATAATATAATATCAGAATCATTGTTTAAAAAATCAAGTTTAGTTAGATTTCTATTTTGTAGACATGTAGTTTCACCCGTTATTCGGACCACTATTAGACCACTCATTTCTAGTTTCACCTCGTATATACTTTGATATGAGGGAAGTCGACATAAAATAAATATGTTGAAAGTCTCACATTAATTAAAGATAAGACAATTTCTTAATATATAAATAAATACAAATCTCATCTAATAAACTAATTTTTAATTTTTGTGAAATTAAATTAAATTTAAAATTTATTTTTGATAATTTTTATTGATTTTGGAATCTTTTTCCACCTCATTGGTGTGATGATGGGTTCGTACATGTTTCCAACTCATGAACATAAGAGACAAGAAGGTAAATATAATTAATCATGTGACGGAGTCAGTGACGTTACTTTTCCTTACCCATAAATGGTTCTGTTGCCACACAACAATTTGCATACCTCAAATTCTACCAAAAAAAATCCACGAGGAAAATGTGCTTACCTACCCTGTGTTTTATTTTTCTCACTCTTCATTTTAATTTTTGTATTTCCCATTTATTTATTTTTATTTTCGATTTTATCTCAATGTTCATAAATGTTTCAAATTTCTTCCTTCGCTTTAAATGGATGTGGTTGATTTTCTCTTAAAATTAATTTCATTTTGTACTTTCCGTTTGACTTAGCACGTGAGTTTCAATTAGTGACAAATGTTACCAGAACGTTGTCGTGGCTAATTATTAATAGTGTTTAGTGAGAGTTTAAAATTAAAAGTTTGGTTGTGTTCATTTCCTTCGTCATTTTAAATCAATTTGGACATAAAAGGACACAGTGAAATGACACCAAACTAAAGAATAAAAAATATGTGTAAACAACTTCACACTTGAAAACACATTTTCTTAACGATAATTAAAAAGAAAACAAATGTGGAGGTCATTGTTAATTTTTTAACGTTGTTTTTAATTGTGTTTTCAAAATATATATAAGAGAATTCATACCAGAGATAAAATGAATTTATAAAATATAAATACAAACTTTAATTTATATAAGGTTAATTTAAAGTTAAAATTTAAATTTTAAAATAATTTTTAGAATTATTTTAAATATTTATTTTAACGATATTTTTTGTTTATCAAATTGATTGAATTATTTTTATTGAATCGTTTTTAATATTAAATCTACATTTGAGATGTACATGTCTCGGATATGAAAAATATTAAAAATCTCGTACGACTATATATGTTGATGAAAGAGATATTAAAAATCTCATAAGACTAATATGAATTTAAAGTATAAAAGTAATACAAACATCATTTTATCGTCAATTAATTTTATAAAATAAAATTAGAATTAAAATTTATTTTTAAGAAAATACATTAATTACGATAATATTGAAAAGGTTCATATCATCAAAATCACTGTGCATTATAATAGAAATAACACAATAATTCGTAAAGAATCCAAATCTAAAAGTATCTTAGTTAGTACAAAGGGGAAGGAATCAGTCACGTCTTAATTAATCATATAGAAAAGTACTACTTAAAGTAAGAACATTAATTGTATAATTAAACATTAATAATTAGTTTTCTTAATTAGTGAGTTCGTCTTATTCTTTTTATTTAAAGCAACACTAATAAGTTTTACTTAGAGTCAAATTTAAAGATGATTAAATATAAATATCTTAAAATAATATATGAGGGATAAAATTATAAAATAGTTTAAGAAAATGGGGCGCCACTAATTTTGCGGCACCAAAGAAGATCTGTCCATAGTTTTTAATGGCGTCGTATTATGCATCGAATGGAAAGAGACAAACTCTAACATATAATTGCTCTTGTGACGGAATCAATGACGCATTTTCTCTCTCTCTAACAACAACACAATAAGCCAAATTTGGGTTTCCCTTCTACACACCCATATTTTATTTTCCCACACTTCATTTTAGTTATTATATTTCATACTAATCGCTTTAAAATATGAACAAAAAAATTTAAAACTATTATATTATAATATCTCATATTTCCTTTTATTGTTTGTGCCAATGAAATATAATCTCATCAATATAATTTAATAAATTAAAAAAAAAGAGATTAAAATATTAATTTATCCCTATCTTAGTGCACGTGAATTAAAATGAATAATCTACCTCCACAACTTTTCTGACACACTGAGGAGCAAAACCACACAATCCATCAAAATTTTCGACCGTAGATTAAAGTTTTCTTTTTTTAATTATGTCATGTGAACCAAATTTGAGTATACATAATTTCATTTATTTAAATAATGAAAGGTGTAAGGAATTTTTCTAACCATAATTAATGTGTATTTAGTTTATATTTACTTTCGTTCTTCAAAAGAATGATAACTTAAATTGAATTCTTAAGGTTTATATCTAAGCAATTCAATTATTCGACCTATCAATTTTACGTCAAATTGATCCACTAATGTGCACTACACTTATTTTTCATAAAGTTGATGAATTCAACGACAAAATTATTTATGATGAATGTATTAAATTCGAGAAATTCAAACCGTAAATCAATAGGTAAAGTAATTTATTGTGAAAGTGATAGATTCGAAAAAAAAAAACAACTTATATATACAAAAAGAAGAAACAAATCTGTTGACCCTACAAATATATGTCGTAACGTTGGAAAAAAAAAGTTTGCATTTTTCTGCTCAATAAAAAGTTTCATGCAACCTTTTTAAGTTCAAAAGTTACTTTAAAACATAAGATGTAATAGAAACCAAAAAATAAATTTATGTACACGTAAGAAATTTTTTTTAACATAACATTGCTGAAAATAAAACTACACACATTTTTTTACACCGAAAATCACACGTCTCAAACATGGTATTAAATATTATAAAATGTTGCATTCATAAATTAAAATATAGATTTGTGAGAAAAAAAATATTAAAAATTGTGACTGCTTGGGATGCGTAAAGGGCCCAACAACACAACCACACAACCACACATGAATCTTATGGTCAGGAGAACAGTGCCATCATTTTGGAATTTAGTTAATGCCTCACGTGACACCCATGCATGATAAAATAATAAAAAAATTACTAATTTATTATTATTATTATTTTAAGAAACCATTTGGTCCTCACATTGATGGGTTCAGAGTAAAATATTATTATGAAGGGTTGTTGTTTGTAAATGATTCGATTAAGTGATGTTATCTTTTTTGTCCTATTACATTTTTTTTCTCAGTTAATTAACCTTATAAACTTCTTACCTCATTTATCACACTTAAAACAAAATAAATATATATAAAATTATTGCAAAAAGTGATTTAGTCAAATGTTACTAGAAGAAAAAAAATCATTAATAGATGATTAATGAGAACAAACTTTTTCTTTACAATTTTATCACTAGTTTATTGTTGTGATCTTTGTTGGTAGATGATGTGTTTCTGTCTTTTATTTGTATATGTCGCTCAATATTTTTTATTTGATTTGGAACTTTTAGTTTATACTTATATTTTTAATCATTTTTTAAGTGTTTTGACATTTTTTTTCTTTTTCTTTTTGTATTTTCTTACTGAATAAATGTTTCCTAAACAATATATTATAAAGGATGTCGATTAAAAAAAACATAGCTCCTAAAAGTAAAAGTCGAAGTTTTGCACATGGTCACATGTTTACAACTTGTTAATTTCGAAAATTGAATTTAAAGCACTGTGCACGTAATTAAAAAAAATATAAATTAGACCTAACAATAAAAAGTTTTAATATTATAGTAGTAAAAAAAAGTCAAGAAAAATAATAAAATGTCACTCTCAAATAAAGACAAACATACTCGTACCCAAATATATACAAACAATATATATATATATATATATATATATATATATATATATATATATAATTAACCTTTTGCAACTTCTAACAAAAATTTGAATTCTTAATAATTTTGTCTGCCAATATTAAAGTAAGACATGTCATGTGAATTCATATTGGAAAAAAAGAAATCCAGTCATATTCAGCATGAAGAGAAAGATGAGAACGATGGTTTACCTTACTAAGAAGGTCTTTTAATGTAAAAAGAAAATTTTGGTGTTAAACTATTATAAATATAAAAAAATTGAACTAAAACCATGTTATTTTAAAAATACGGATAACTTATTTACATTGACAAAAATGAAATTAATACAATAAATAAATATATCCTTTAATAATTTAATCATATAATATTAAAATAAATAATAATATTCTTATATAAATATATATATATATTCTTTTTGTTTTGGGTATGAGTTCTTATATAGTCTTGATATTCATTATTATGAAGAAATGTAATTATAATTTCTGATTAAGTAGTTAGATTTTTAAATTACAACTAAAGAGAGTATATAATTTTGTTTCTTAAAACAAAAAAGAAACACGAGTTTTTGTTTTGTTTTGCCTGAAACCATAGTAACAGTGATGGCTTGTAATTCTTATTTTTTTATTCGTTTTGGAGTCAGAGAATAGCACGAGTTGCATGCAATGTCTTGAGTCAAATTTCACGACCCGTATAACTCGGCACTTTGTATCAAATAATATAAAATTCAATTGCGCTCGCATTCTTTCTTCTGCCAGCATGGATCAATCACACTGTTACTTTAATTATTTGTTTATGGAATCAATCTTTTCTTTGAACAACTGCAACATTTTTCCTCATTGGATTGGGTCTGTGCCGGTGCTTCAATCTTCTGATGTTGAACAATTTTTTGGGATTATTCAATTGAACAATGTGCCGAATTACACGCTTTCCGAAATTTGATCAAGGACAGGTTCCTGCAAGAATTGGAGGAAGTAAAGTTGTTCTTGATTTTGAAGTCGATTATTCTTTTCAGATTCATTTATTTTTGTAATTTTAAAACTCCAGCGTTTATTAATATATTCACACATGGAAAAGGTAGAAGAATGAAATTTATGGTACACACAGAAGGAACTGAGATAATGGTTTTTTATATTTATACTATTCTTTGTACGGAAAACAAAACTTATTACAATTTCAAAGAATATTGAAACAATGATATTTGGTAATAGTAGAATACAATCATGAATCTACCAGAAAGACTATCTCAAAATAGTATTTCTGTACTCATTCACTGGTGAAAATATAAACATATTTGATGATTGGATAAGAATAAGAACATAGTTCTTCCTTGGATCCTCAAAGAATAGACAACTTATCTGGAAAATCCTTGTAGCCAAAAAACCTTAAATACAGTGAACTCCAAGGTTAAAGAAGCCTCTTTGGAAGTAGTATAGAGGTAAAGAGGAGAGGCAAAACCAAGGTATTAATGAAAAGACCTGCAACAAATGGAAATAAGTAGATACTCATCAATGGAAATGCATAGGTATGCATCCAATAACCACCATAGTTAAGTTGAAAAATTTTCTTGTGTACTAAATTCAACTGTCTTATATTCAATATTTCCTTCAGAAGTCCCAAGATGATTTTGCTGAAAAGAAAACTCAAGTACTGTCAATTACTAGTTTTGACATTGAAGTTGTAAGAATCAATATTGTGGTCAATAGAAATGATTTTTGAGAGAAAAACAATTTAAAACAAACTGAGCCTAAATCTCACAACTACCACTGCTTTGAAAGATCAAACCTGAAATACCAGTTCATAGCAGTATAGGAGCATGGCACTTACCATTTTGTGAGGATGTTGCCGTAGGAAGAGATGGAAGTTTTGTAGCTGCAATTGAATGATTGAAGGAATAAATGAATTAGCCATGGTACAGAATGGAAACATGTCTTTGCTCATGGTAAAAGTGTTACAAAAGACAAATCCAATGTTGAAGACAGGAACATTGGATATAGGTGAGGAGCTTGTTGGTCAAGGATTCATTGTTATTATTGTTGAATCAATTCTCTAATGCAGAAGCAACAAACGTAAATTTTTTACTCTTAAATTGATTTTGGAGATCAAACACATACTGATTCTGCTTTAGAAAATTAATTTTAACTAATTTTACATCACTTTGATACAGAACCATACACGCACAGAATCTCCCTAATAATTGCATACTGTTATAATTCCCTTTTTAGTTTATACAAATAAGAACTTACATTAATTTTCCATTTAGGATGGTCATTGAGCATTTATTATTTAGAGAAGAGAATACAATGAAAGAAGGCAAGAAGCAAGAAATTCTGGACATTTTTATCAATTGACTGTTGAAAAGCATGGATGAAAATGGGACATAGACATGCCATTTGAGGAGGTTGGCATGTGGGGGGACAGCATTAACGTTGATGGTGGCCTGAATTCAATAGGTTCCCCGACGTTAATGGTTTGAAACTAGTGCAGAGAATTGGTCTCAGTATTATAGATCTAATAAATAGACTACAAATAAAAGGGAAACAAACAACAATAATATCGGGACATGCTTCAATTGGTCCCACTTTTCTTTGGCAATCGAAAAAGAACGCAGATTGATAACTATAAAAGATCAACTTCTCATGAAGCACTATGAAGCTTCTACCAGAATCTGAAACCTCTCTTGAAGCTTGTACCAGAATTTGAAACCATTGCCCAGCTTTACTGAAACAATGTTTTTCTTGCAAACAACTAGGTCATATTACTTGCAATTGCAACAGGAAATGTTGTAACTATTGTAAGCAACATGGTTATATCATCAAAGAGTTCCCAACTATATGCACGTAGAAACTAATGAAGGCCCTTGAGTATTGGAACTTATATCCAACAAATAGTTACTATCCTCCTTGGGTATTCAGGTATGTCCAATGTTGTTGCTTAGCTTTGGTTTGTTGATTAAAGAATCTCTAATCACATGACTGCTTCACTTGAAAATTTGCACAATATTCACACTTATAATGGCACTCAAAACATTATGCTCTCCCTGTTCCTGTTTTTGGAAAAATCAGTTCCTCTTTTCGGTTTGAGTTTGTTTGTATTTACTGGACTTGCTTCAAATTTAGTTTCGCTTTTGTTCTATGCACAAGCCATCCAAAGTCCTTCACAAGTATTTTCAACATCTGATTATCTTTGTTAACACCCTAAAATATGCCTGAAGACATGGACTACTCACATAATTGATGGACATAAGAAAACAATTAAGCAAGCATTCTCCATGATTCAATTTGTCATACTCTTAGATACTTTCTTTGTGAGAATACCTAGACTAAGACATTTCATATTCCTCATACACAAACGTTGTTTTCAATCGACTTTCTTGTAATCTGGGGAAGTGTAAAAGGTTGAAAATGTTACTGGATAAATAGTACTTTGGGTTTTTGCCTGGAAAAGCGAGTATAGAGAAAACTTAAAGCCAAAAGTGGTTGTCTTTTAATAATACTTGCATTTTTGTGAGTTTTAGTGAAACTTGGTGGTGATACCAAGAACTGGACGTAGTCTCAATGGTTAAGATAAACATATACAACCATTTTTTGTTTTTCTTCTATGCTTTGTTCTCACTCAGATTTCAAACTTTTTTTATTAATCTTGATTTTCATATTTGCTCCTACTAAAATATGTTTTCTCTGTTATGATATCAATGTCCTAAATTGCACATTTCTAGGAATGTGACTTTCTTTTATAACCAACATTATCTCCTTGTTTTTCTTCTGATTCTCCTAGTCGTGAGATGATCATGTTATATCTCTTCGTTATGTTAGCTCTGAACTTCAGCATCTAAATATCTTTACCAAAGTTGTTCGATTTCTCTGTCATTAGTTTCTACTTAAGAAATTGATGCTACTCAATTAGTCTCATCAATTTGAGGGGTTGTTAAGTAGGGATCTGTTATTGTTTTTACTTTTATTTGATTTATAGAATCTGCCTAATAATTGTATATATTACTAGAATTCTTTTTTAGCTTATACAAAAAAGGAATTTCATTAATTTGTCATAAAGGGTTGTAATTGAGAATGAGGCCAATCGACTAGAAATTCTTGATAGAGCTTATACATACTTCTATTGCATGAGGATGGAAGCAGATATGAAGATGTTGGCCATGGAGCTACAATGTTGTCATTAAGGTCACAAATGAATCCAATCCCTGAAGTTCCATCAAATACTGCATTTGATGGCAAACTCGGCAAAAGGCAGCCAGATTCTGCATGAAAACACAAAACCAAGATGATGGAGTGAAATTTAAACTTAATAAAAAATATCATATTTTTTATGAATGACAGGAACAAGAAAAAAATAGAAATTTTGGAAAAGAAATTTATCGATAAAAGATTAATACCTTGCAATCCAACTGATTGATCCAAGGGAAAACCCATCAATAGTTGTCAGCATAACAAAACAAGCGTCAGTATCAGAACTTGCAGAAAGGGGAAAATAACAGTTTCTAAGCAATTGAAATATAACAATGCCAACCTTGAAGAGAAAAGTCCTTCAGGCTTATATGACAAAGACTATAAACGTCCTTGGAGACATTTGCATTCTGCAATTTCTTTCCAAGTGATGCAGCACATTTCAAGGCCTGCAGATTGGTTACAAAGCTCTGTTCTTGCAAATAGGACACATAACTTTTGATGGCTTTGCAGCAAGCTGTTTGGTTATGTATGAGATTGCCGCATTCTTTCACAACACTTGAGACACTTGGAAAAACCAATGGGCATACTGAGTGATGTAATATAACAACATTGAACACTGTAAGATGTATGCTTTTACATTCCAACAAATTAGACAAAACTGTAATAATCAAATATAAGGAGACCGTTTTTGTTTTTCTCTCCATGCTCACCTTTGTTTAGGTTGCAATTTGACAGTCCTCTAAAAACACTATTTGCAGTGGATGGATCAAGTTTACTAGCCAGCCAACGTACAACAATATTCTTGCAATCATTGATCCTAGCTACTGGCCCAGGCATGCTATGGTTTCCATCTGAAGTAGACAAATCATTTAAGGCAATTTTTCTAGCAGCATAGTCTATGGCATTTTGGCAAACTTGATCACAACACTCATTTACAGGATCAATTTTTCTACAAGCAGTCAGTAGTCTCGAAGTATCTACAACACTCTCAAATTCATCCACGGATACAACGGGACAAGAGGCCTCAGTGAGATTTGTTGGGTTGACTGAACATATTTTTCTAAGATTCTCATTTGCTCCTTGACCGACGAGGACCTTCTGAACATCAGAGAGGCAGTGACTAGCATGAGTTGCGTTCAGAGCTAGCACCCCAGAGTATTTGCTCGACTGTCCTATGAGGGTCACCAGCATGGCATCAAATTGAGGACAACATACAACATTTGCCAAATATGGAGCAAAGGATGTCCAGCAATCAGTAGCAGTTGTGGTCATTATATCTTGAGCAGAAGAGAAATTCAATGAACAAAGGCCTGGAAGCAAAAAGGAATCCTTGGTCATCTCGGTAACCAAAAAGTTAGTAATTCAAAGGACTTTAAGATGAGCATACGTATTAAGGAAGCACATGCAACAGCATGTTCAAGAAAAAATGAAGTGGTTTCACTATTTGTTTGCAAGATGCCATTTGTAATCCTACTCATCGTGGTAGATTTATATCACATGATGAAGCTAGGAATAATTGTAGAATTACCTCTTAATATACACAAAACCAAATCTATCAAAAGAATGAAGGATTTGATAGCATTTCTGACATAACTTTGTCACAAGAGACTAGCTGCTTTATTTTCCCATACATGTTTCCTAAGCAACCAATAGCTCTTCCATCAATATTGTCCATTGAAACCACTCCAAATAACCACCCTTTTGCTGAATTATTTCTAGATATAATCATAAAAGCTAATTTTTCAGGAATTTTAGACCAAGCTTCTGATAAAATTTTATTTTTGGCTAGTCCAGCACCAACTCTCTGATATATTTCATGCGTTGGTGGGTCTTTGTGATCCTTGATGACCTATGTTGTGTTGAGTGGAAATCTATGTGAAAATTAGTTGTCACTGTTGCGCTGCATCTCACCCCCACTCAAAAAATTTACAACAACCTGATCTTCCCACATCACAGATTGAACCCACATGAACACAACACATTGAACTCACCCATTACCATAGCACTGCCATGTACATCACTGAAGAGGACAAGCTAACATGTTACTTACAAGAACCATATATATCACCAATGCCACTGAATCTACCCAGAAAAAATGGCACCAGTCTTCAGGTACAAACCCATATTGTTGCACCTTACCATAGCCATAATTTCAAAGTGCATCCTTCATGTCTATTTTGTAATTTACCAGGTAATTTATTCTCGTTGACTGGAGTATTTGACACCATTTCAATCTACATTGGGTCTTGGCCTTCCTTCCCTAAGATTAAAATCTTGGCTATGGCCCTGCTCCCCACTATTCACCAATGTTATATACATTAATAAAAGAAAACATCTTACTAATTTCTAGGATTAGTTTCCCTATTTTTCATATCTCTTAGGCTTACCCTATTTCCTTATCTTATCATGTTCTATTTCCCTAATTAGTTTAGATTATGGTCAGCATCAATAAAAATTTATTGGTATAGGTTTTATAAGCATCTCGTCAATACATTATAATCTGCAACACATCTCGGTTAATATTAATTTAGTGTTTCATTCTCCTTTATCCCAATTCCTCCCTTTATAACTTAAACCCCTTACTTTCAACAACCAGCAACTACAATATGCCAAAGGGTAAGCAGAAATTGTGTAAACGAGAACTGAGCAAACAAAAGAATCATAATGTAAGGTCTCACTGACAGACTAAAAAGGAAAAAAAAAAAAAACCATACCTGATAACTTGGGCACAGAATTATTTGTGAAAGGTCTCAATGGGGAAGGAGCTATAAGAGGAATAAAGGGTTGTGGCTGTGTACTTGGAGGGAAAGCAGGAGGCAACGCATCAACTTTAGTAGTGATTGGAGAGCCCTGAGACTTGTTAACAACTGCCAACATTATCAGCAATTTTCAGTTTAAGGAATTCTATTTCTACAAGAAAACATTTCTAGAAGAAACTGAAAAACTCCAGCATTTCCTAAGGCCTCAAAATAAGTAAACACGCATTCATCATTAAGATATCAGACACACTGCATTATTTATCAACTACATGCAGAAACGTTACAAATTATGTTAGTTTGGACAACATATTCAGCCCTTTGGCTACTATTTCTGGTACCTCATTGGCCTTCTACAATGCACAAAGAACAGTCTCATAAAATTGTATCAAGCTTAACCTTTTTCATTATGGTTTGTACCCAAAGTACACAACATCAATAATACACATTATTCTACCTGAGATGAAGCACAATTCCACAGCTTATGGCAAATTCACTATCATATCTAACGGAAAATTCAGTGACCCAGTCATCAAGATGCAAACTTGAAAAGCTTAGCGACAATTTAATCATTCAAGACTGAAATTCGCAATTAAGGGTCATGCATGTATCTGCAATAAATAAAACTCACCTAAAAGAAAAACAAGAAGAAAGAGAGTAATTTGAAGAAGGGAAGTGGGAGAGAGTAAGCCCTTCATAGTTGCAGCTTGTCAGCAACCAAGGCAATGAACAATCCCAAAGTGAACATTAAGAAGTTGCTCCCAAAGTGAACAAAAAAACTTGAATGCAAAGAGAGAAAATCGAAGAGAATGATGCAAAAAGAAACCCCTTTTTCGTTGTTTTCAGTGACTCAGTCACTCACACAATGGAGTTCAGAAAAGAGAGAGAAAGAGATGGCATTGCCACTTGCAGATGCCAGGCATGTGTATCAGGGATGATCACGTGAGGAGCACGTGATGGATTGAATGCCATGTGAAGAGGTAGCTTGGTTAGTTAATCCCATGTTACCTGCTGTCCCAGCACCCATCCACAAGCAATTTCAACCGTCCGATGCTTGTTAGATCAATCATGCACCGTTCGATTCAAGCAGCCATACCCTATCCAATTAACTTGTCTTTCTATTCAGTGCAAGTAATCATAAATAACAAATTAAAGTATATTTTATATTATCAATACATTATCGATAACAGTATTTTGCATTCCAATATTACGATTTCGGCTATTTTGATATTAAAAGAATATTTTAGTTAGCATGCTTTACTTGTGTTTAAATTCTTGATTATTATTGAATAATCATTACTATGTTAATTAAAATAGAAAAAATATTTTACACAATTTTAAATTCGAACCTTATAAATAAAAATATTGAATATAAAATAGCATTTGATTAAAAGTGTAAGTTAAATCTTTAGACAATAATCATATGAATATTTTATATTTAAAATAGTTTTTGTAAAATGTACGTACTTTTATCGCACTGATTTATAGGAAAAACTTTTGCAAGTATTATTTGTTCATTAATATAAGAGACTTTTTAATTTGAAGTGCATGAATCAAATAAATGAAATTTTTTTATATATATATATATATATATATATATATATATATATATATATAAAATCATATTTAATGCATTTATTTATATTGAATTTACAGTAAGAAAAAACTTAGTTTAAATCAATAATTGTACAAGATTTTAGAAAAATATAAAAATCTTAAGACGCGATCGAGATGCGAATTTGATTAGTTATATACACAATGATTGAGTAGATAAGACTTAAAATTGGTTTATTTGCAACCTTTATGAAAACAGTGAAAAAGAAAAACACTGTATAATGGACCCATTAATCATTTTGATTCCAGATAATTTCCACCCTATGGACATGCATACACACAGTACTAAAAATGGTAAAACAAAAGTATAATATTAATTAAAAACGTAATATTGTACAAATAATAAATACAATTTGACTCGTTTCTTCTTAAAATGATATTGGAATGATAGAAATTGAGAGTTTGGAAAAGATGGTATTTTTGTGGGCAACATTAATTAGTGGGATATGTATATGAATTAGGTTTGAGTTATCCGATGTGAAAAGATGTCCCATTATGTTACTATTTGTGCACGTAAAAGACCCTTAAAAAATCAACAACTCAAATACTAAATGGGACCAAATACACTGATTCAACAATAAATATATGCATGTCTTCTGCTACAACCATGCTCACGTTACATTTCTTTACCTTATCCTTATGCCCACATTCATTGTAGCTAGTTAACCATCATAGATATTTTTGAACATGCATGTGAATAAGAGATTCTACAACTTAACCTTGAATCCACCTCCCATGTGATGTTGTAATTCTCATAATCTTTTGAAAGATTATTCAATATTCTAGATTCTTGAAAATAAGAGTGACTAAGATTATATTAGAGACTAAAGTACATGAATTATAGGTTGATACATACCCAAATTCACGCCAAAAGATAATCAAACAATACCTTTTCTTCGTCATTTTTTGGTCTCTAATTGACTTTGTGATGGCTGGAATTGAAAACATGGTTGAGGTCAACATATATACTGGCATCAACTTTAGTGTGGGGGACAACACAATCATATTTGTATCCCATGTTGTTTTTTGGTGCTACAATTTACTCTCTCTATTATTTCTTCTTAAATCATTAGTTTTCGATTTCTACCACAAACAACCTTATTTTCTCTATGTAATAAATCAAATGGTTCCAAATAATTGTTAGATATATTAAAAATCTTATAACATAAGTTTGCAAGGCAATGATTACACCTAAATATATATACATCTTGAACATGAAACTAAAAATATGATGAATTTAATAAACAACAAATTTAACTATGATAAACTTTGAATGATTTTAAATATTAAATTTTAAATTCAATTCAATTTTATTTTTGACGAATCTAGAATCTCCATCCTTTATCGTTGTGAATTTGTTAACAAAACGTGAATTTCACTAATGTGGAGTCTATAATGGATAAAAGAAATTATTTAAGTTTGAAGAAGAAAATAAAAGAAGAGTAATAGGAATATTCTGGTCTTATATTATAGATAAAAAATGAAAGGGATTAAATTAAGTAACTAGAGAGGTTCTAAAGTAGCAGTTGAAGATTAGCGCGTTTTGAGCAGTGATATGAGGGAATAAACGTCGATTATTATTAACACTTTAATTAGAATAATGCACTAATTAATGTAATTGACCAAATCTTACGTTGTATTGGGGCAAACGGGGCGTGATAAAAGTTCAAACGTTACTTTTCTTAGTAGAATGATTCCATTATCGTTATGAGTTAGAAATCTCAAAATGGGTTGGAATCCGCGAATCAATTTGGTTCATCACGGGTTTGGGTCGAATTGGATTGAAATTTTTTTATAAATTTCAATATAAATTTATTTTTGACCCGGCTCACCAATCCGCAGATAGAAGGGTCATCATATTTTTTTATTAAGTTGGACGTTACATGTGGGTCATGTTAGGTTGTTTTTTTTAGTCAACACATAAATAATTTGGATTTTTTTTATTTTGGTTTGTACGTGGATTGTATTAAAGTCTATTTAGATTTTGATTAGAATTATAATTTAGTTTTGACTTAAAAAAAATTATATATTTTTTTAATTTAGTGAATCCATGAGCCAACCCATTTAACCCATCAACCGTGGCTGGCCGGGCCGGATTCAAATTTTTTTGGCTTGCTTAAAAGTGAGCCGAATTAGGTTGGCTCATTAAATGATAACCTGTGGTGGGTCGAGCCGGATCGGACTAGGTTACCTGTTTTGACAGCTCTAACAGCAGTAATGTCGAGAGTTTAGCTTTTGTTTTTCTCTTTAGAGTAAAATAAATTAACTAAAATTATTTTAAATACGATTTTTAAAATAATTAAACTTGATGCTGTGAATCTATAAATTTTAATTTGGCATTTTAAATTTAAATTTTATTTTAGTGTTTCATTTTTTTAAATGCGTTTTTAATTCATAAATATTAAATTTACATTTTATAAAACCTATTTTGGGTATCAAAACTATATTTTTGTAAATAGAGAGATTAAAGTAATACTTTAAATTAGAAAATCTAAACGGGATTTATGTTAGATGCATTGTTAAACCAAATGATTATTATAAATTGTTGTCAACTTTATCATGGGTTGGCAATCTTTTATTGCCTCTAACAAACTATGATTATTATTTGTGGCATACTACAGGGATAAAATAATCGTGTTCGACAATAAAACTCTTATAAATAATAAACTAAAATCAATTAAAATCACACCCAATTTAAAATCAATAAATTATATTTAGTAACTCCTCAGATTAAATATATAGAATTAAAAAATCTTTTGTTACGTTTGAAATTAACTCATTGAAATTTGTACCTATACCTAATATTTAATAAGAATGTAACTTCACTAATCTTAATCACCAAGAAATTTAAACATATTAAAAATTTAGCATGTTATTATAGTTATTTTAAAAATAGTACAATAATAATAAAATCAAATTAAGATATTCATTAAACATTAATCAATCAAAAATTGGTGAAATATGTTTTTGTCCCTTAACTATTAGTGAAAATTTAAATTAGTCTATCTTCAAAACTTTGGACCAATTTAGTCTCTCATCTTTACAAATTAGGTGAATTTACTCCTTTTAACATAATTTTGTCAAGTGTATTTGATGTTTTAAACGCGTTTTTCAGCTAACATCGAAGAAAAAATGAGTTAAACGATCTAAACAACTTAAATACTATCATGATGTGTTTGAAATGTCAACTAAATTTTAAACAAAACGTGGTTAAAAGAACTAAACACACATATTTTTTAAGTTAGGAGAATAAATTAGTTCAAATTTGAAAGAGGGACTATTTCTAATTTTAACTGAAAGTTAGGGACAAAAAACATATTTAATTCGTAAAAAATATATATATTTAAATTTTTTTTATATATTTCAAATTTCAACATGGAAATACCAATTTAATTAACCCACTTAATATGTAACTCAAATGATTTCCAAAGCTTTTATTTTTATTCAAACAAGAGTTATGCTTAATTAATATGATATATAGACGCGTCTCCGCCATTAAAATATTAATCTCTATATCATGAAAGAAATGAAAAAGCATGCACACATAATTCACAGTGATGATGACGAAAAGAAGCAAGAGAATCTCACTTTTTTTTATCTCCATCACACGGCGCAACAAACGGATACCCCATGTGCTTTTCTCTCTATTTATACCTCACTTTTCATACCCTATCTCCCATCTTTTCTTCTTCTCCAACTTCAATTTTTTTTTTCAACACTAAAAACATCATTGACATGGGAAACTGTTTGAGGAAAAGCAAGATATCAGCACAGGTTCATGAGAAGGTAAAGGTAGTTCCAACAATGTCCAAGTTGGAAGCAGCAGAGATGGAAGAAAGGATGAAGAAGAAGGTGAGGTTGATGGTGAAAAATGGTGGAAGTTGTAAAAGTGGGGGTTTGAGGATTAGGGTTGTGATGAGTCAGGAAGAGTTGAAGAAGATGCTGAGTCAGCAGCAGAGTACTTCAATGGAGCAATTGCTGCATGCTGTGAAGTTGAGAGGTGGAAGAATTTCAGAAGTTGGTGATGATTGTTTTGATGATGATGAGAGAATCGGTTCTTGGAAGCCATCTTTAGACAGTATTCCAGAAGATTCATATTCATCGGTTTGAAGTAGTGTTTTTGGTTAGAAATCTCAACAATCTGTAAACAATGACACTTCTTTTGTTATATTTTGATGTATTCAACATCAATGATGTGTAGTTTCAATGTTAGTGTTACTTAGAGATTAGAAATTCAGTTTATAATAGCTTGTGATTTTGATGGCTTTGTTCGTGAAAACGATAACTTTTGTTCATTAAGAAATATGAACTAACTATATTATAAAATTTTCTATTTTTAAGATTTTTTTTTTTATTAAACATATTTATAACTATTATAATTTTTTGTTTGGAAATATATATAATTAAAACCTAAAGACTATAGATAAAGATATTCTGGTCATATTAATTACAAGTAAAATTGAGTAGTTGGTAATTTAATAATAATCAACCATAAGTACTCAACAGTAACTATTACAATAAATTTCATATTAAAATTTTGAATTCCAAAAACTATGAGCATATTCATATTTATACATTATTTATATTGGTCTTCCTCTTAGGCTCACTAATAGAAAAGTTATATTAATATTTAGATATTTGTTGAGTGATGATAAATTAAATAAGAATAATTAAAAAATAAACATATGATTAAGATCCCTGCTTTTAATGGTATGTTAATTTTCTAATTATTCTCATAATGGAATCCTTTTATTTACGGTACAATTTTTTTAAAGTTGTTTTAATATAATTATATTTTTCACATATAAGTTTAAAGAATTTATTTTTTATAAATCTAGATTATTTTTTAAATTTTTTAAAAATGTTAACCCACATGTTTTTTTCCGCTATAAGGTTGTAATGTTTTTTATAAGATTTTGATGGAAACGAAAATCCTTTTATGATAAGATATTTCCAAAATGTTCAAAATAGCAATAAGTTCAAAATGAGAAAATTACAAAATAATCACTCTTAAATTATATTGGAAATAAATGAAATTCTTAAGCTTGTAAATAGAAATTGATAAAACCAATTTATTAGAAATGACTATTGAATAAACAAAACACCCAAACGTTCTTGAAAATTCATGATATAAGAAAATATAGAAGTTGATGGAAAATGTAAAGTTTAACAATAGAAAAGGACGAATTAAACATAACGACTTACCATTTCCAAAAGATAAAATAATATATATCTCAATTAATGTTTTATTAAGATATTGTAAAATGGAGAAAACTATGATACTAAATTACTATTTATTCTTAAAAATTTAGAATAAAAAAAGTATATTGTTTTGTTTTGTAACTTATTTTATGTAATTGACATTACATGAAAGAACTGAAAAATGCAAAAAAGTTTGTTATAAATTCAAAAAATCATCCACGTATTCAAAAGTAGATTTGATAGAATTATGAAGAAAATTATTAATAAAATAATTACAAGAGCAAATTATTAAAAAAATAAATATTGAAAAAATCCCAATAAATATAATTATAGTTAGTCAAGTATATTTTTAAAAATAGTTTTATTTTTCATGGGGACCGAATGAAAAAATGTATAAAAATTAATGAGATTTCTTTTAGTTTGATCGAAATGTTTGTCAAATTTAATTCGATAAATGCATTAACATGTTAAACCTATAAAGAAAATAATGACATTTGTGCTAATTACTTATACAATTAATGAACATATAGAACTGTTTGTCACCTAAATAAAATAATAATAATAATAATAATAATAATAATAAAAAGTATAAAAGTATAAAATAATTTTTTATTATTACTAATTATACCTTTCATGTAATTCATCCGGAATAAATTGCTGTTATTAAGAGATGTGCTGATACATTGAATTCTTCAAAACAGAGATAAACTTTTTAGAGTTGTGAAGATTCTAAATTAAAAAAGGAAAGTTTTTTGGACTTGAAAATTGTGCACTTTATTAGGAATACATATTTGATATGATATTTTGTTTGTTGTTATTTTATTAATATATTTTATTAGAACCGTTCAAGAATTAAGAAGGCGTGAAACAAATTTAAAAATGAGATTTTTTTATTTAATAAAAAAATAATTTATATTAAAATATATTATAATTTTATTTTAAAATTATGTTTTGAAATTTTTTTTTTATAAAATTATCTATTAAATCAATACTAAAAGAATTTTTTTAGAAATTTCTTTTAGATCTACAAGATTTCTACTGGCTAGGACCTTAAATCAACTTTGATTTATCGTGAAAAAGTATATGTATATAGATATTTTTAATAGACGATTTAAAACAATTATTAGTTATTTAACAAATTATAGGAAAAAATAAATTAACTTTGACTTTGCCTTATTAAAAGAAATATTTGTTGAATTGGAAAGAGATTTACATCTCATGAAAAAAAAATACATTTTGCTGGAACTCACGTCTTGATGAAAATTTTAAGGGTTAAATATATTTTTATCCCTTAACTTTTACGTAGTGTTTTTTTTTGTGATTAGTATAATGCAAGGTTATTTGAGAGAGTAGATTTTGTACTAGAGTGCGTTCCTTTTGAACGATTTACGCAGATGTGAAAGGATTTGGGAATGGATGAATTAATCCATCCCCGCAAAAGTGCGCTGATAGTCTTATTATGTGAGGCACATTACCAAAATAGCCTTGTGTTATAACGTTTCCCATGCAAAAACAATTTTAATATATTTTTTAATTTGTATGAATTAATTATAATTATTTTTATAACATCAAATTACAAAATCATTCTCTTTTTTCATCAAGGGTATTTTGGTAACTTCCTAATTCTATCTATGTTTACAATTAATTTTATCTATCACATCAATCAAATCTCTCACTAACTTTCGTAAAACTTATCTCCAAATTCACTCACTTTACTCTCTAAATCCAGTCAAAAACCACAAAAATCCATTCATCCAAATCTACACAAATTCATCTTCACACTCTCCCCCATATCCACCTTCCAAAGGAACACACCCTTAGTGAAAATTAAAATTAGTCTCTCTTCGAAACTTTGACCCAATTTAGTCTTTCAACTTCAAAATTGTGTGGATTTAGTCCTTTTAACCCAATTTTGTTAAGTTTATTTGACATTTCAAATGAGTTTCACAGTAGTTTCTTAGGTAATATTGAAGCAAAAATGTGTCAAATGGTATAAACATCTCAAATATTATCATAATATGCATTTCAAACTTTAAATAAACTTAACAAAATTTGCTTGAAAGGACTAAATTCACGTCGTTCTAACGTTGGGGGACTAAATTTGGCTAAAGTTTCGAGAAGGGACTAATTACAATTTTTAACCCAAATTATAAGGCTTAAATACCTTTTTGGTCCTCATTTTCGTAGTGTTTGTTGCAGATGGTCCTCATTTTGACAGAATGTTTAAAATGGTCATCATTTTCACAATTCGTGTTTTATTTGGTCCTTTTCTGTAACGTCGTTTAAATCATTAACGGAGCATTGTACAGCTGGCACGGTTTTGTATTAGGGTGTGTTACGTGTACTGTACATATGACTAATTAATGTTAATCTTTCAATTTAGGGGAAATTTTGCAATTTGGAAAATTTCTTCATCTTCATCTTTCTTGAGCTCGGATTTGCAAATGAAGCAGCTAATACTTGTCATTTCATCATTGGATTGTAGTTGCGCTCTTCATTTCAATTTTCTAGTTAATAATCATCAACGAGATAAGTGGGTTTAAGGTTCTCTGGGTTGTGTTTGCTCGTGGGTTAGGGTTTTCATAATTCTATTTTGGGGTTTGTTTGTCTTTCGATTGTTGTGATGTTTTGCATGGTTTCTAAATTACTTCCATGATTTTGTGTAGTTTGTGTCTATAGGTGGGGTTCAGTGGGGTATTATTTTAGTTGGTTTGTTTTGTCGGTTGTCAGTGTTGGTGTAATGGTCCTCATTATTTTATTTGTAATAGATTGTAGCAGTGGTCCCTCATTGCGTTAAAGTAGGCTTAATAATACATCAATGTCAATGTTGAGGACTTCATACCAATCTGCTTCAGGAGATCCACCTACGAAGAAATATATCAATTCATCATCTGTCCAGTCAATGGTGAAGTCTTATGGGAAAGAACTCCCTACCTTGACGCCCATCCACCACATAAGAGGATCTTATTAGGAAGACCCAAAAAAAAAAGGTTGAAAGAGTGGGAGTTGAGAAAATATAACACACAAATCAGGAAAGGAGGTCATAGAAAAAAATGTAGCATATGTCGTCAGATTGGACATAACAGGAACAATTGCCCAAATAAGCCTATGGATGAGCAGACTACAACACCTGTTGAGACTGCACCAGATTCCCAAACTGTTGAGAATGCATCAACTGCCTGAAACTGCTGAGAATGCACCAACTACTGAAACTCAAACAACTCAACCACCAAGGAAAGAAGTGGAGAGTCAAGCAACACCACTACCAACACCAGAAGAACCATCTCAGCAGTTTAGGATGAACTTACATATTAGGAGGAGGTCATGATAGCAGCTACAAACGTCTTAGTTATTTTTTGGAATTTCTGATGTAGAATTCATTATTGATGTACTGCATTTTGACTTTCCTTAAACTTCGTTCAATTTCACTTTTGCCAAACTTTGATGTAGTGCATTTTGATGAGGATGAATTAATGTTATGAATTTAACTTCTTCCAGACTTAGATCAATTTAATTTTTCCCAAGCTTAGACCAATATCACTTACTTCAATACTCAGATTAAGATCTCATTTTGAACATGTTGGGACTAATATCAACATAATCAAACTAATTCATTTCTTCATTTAACAATAGTACAAAACAGATTGGATTTTAAAAGATTACACACAATAACAACAGTATGAATAATACAATAACAACACAAGTGAACCCTATTACTAATTGCAACCTCTTCTCAGCAACCTTCAATGACTTCTTCAATGAAATCCTTTTCATCAACACCACCATTTGAAAAAGTTGCAGCCCACATTATTGGAACCACCACTCTGTAAATCAATAAACCAAAAATTAAAACCAATTTATTATTAACACAAAAATAAGAACAGATTGTACCCAAAATTTTCTACCAATATTCTTTGGAGTTCTTGTCATCCTCAAAGTTGTCATCTCTCCGCAGCTACAAATCGGGGTTAATCCATTTCTCGTTGAACCACTAACAGTACACGAAGTGATACAACACGGTTGCCTCCAACGATTACAACCAGAGGTAAAGGAAGAAGATTGAGATCGTAACATACCTATATAATGGGATTGCAGGAAGAAGATTGCAGCAACACCAATTGGGAATGGAGGAACAAAATTGCCAAAACTCACCAACTGTCCAAACATTCCTTACCAAAATCCTAGCTAACTTATTTATCCTCAAATATCTAATTACCATACTTGTACAGTACACGTAACACACCCTAATACAAACCGTGCCACCTGTACAATGCTCGGTTAATGATTTAAACGGCGTTACAGAAAAGGACCAAATAAAACACGAATTGCGAAAATGAGGATCATTTTAAACATTCGGTAAAAATGAGGACCATTTTAAACATTCTATCAAAATAATGATCATCCGCAACAAACACTATGAAAATGAGGACCAAAAATATATTTAAGCCCAAATTATAATTATGAAATCACACGTAAAGTTTATTTTTTTGCATAATAGATCTATCTATATCTTCCAATATATCAAACTGCTTTTTAATTTTAATTTATAAACATTTAAACTTTTAGAAAAAGATATTTGACAAATCTTGAAAGAAAAAAAATTGGTGAACATTAAAACATTCATGAAAATATTAAAAGATGAAGTTAACACTGCAACAGAAATTTTAAACTACATATAAAAGGATTATATTCGTTTTCAAATACATGTTATGAAATATTATTAACAATACTTATAATGTTTGTTATTCAAAGAATTGAATTGTTTATTTATTGAGAGTAAACTATTATAGTTACTAAATTATAAAATATTAAATAAATTATTTTTCAAATTAAAAAAAAATATCAATATAAAAATAAAAATCAATATTTTGTTAAATATTCCTCTATATTTGTTTTTTAAATTTTAGTATTTACTACTGTACAAAAGTTTTGTCTTAATGAAGATATAACTTTTTTACTAAAAAATCTAATCAAATATTAGGATTCGAGATCATTACCCTTCCTACTTTTAATAATGAGAAAATTTATAAACTCTAGACCAATTTTACATATGCTCAGATTTATATAAATTGTCGGTATAATTTCTTATTTTAGGTCATTTATTTGTAATTTTTAGGGTTAATTTTGTATGAATATATGTTACACCTTTTGTAATATTTTATACACACTCAATAATACACAAATTTTTTTTTATATATTTTTTGATATTGTGTAAAACAAAAAAAGAAGAAGTTGATAATGTATTATTGAGTATATATATATATATATATATATATATATATATATATATATATATATATATATATAAAACCCTAAAAACTACATGTGTCTTTCCTAACATAAATAATGTCCTAACTACATCTTCCATTCCTATCAACAAACAGGCTTTGAATGATTATGCAAAAATGATAAAAACCAATTTTTTTAGAAGTTTAAAAAAAAGTGATAAACTTCAATTAATGTAGGTTTTAAAATTATGTTGTAATAGGTAGATGCTGGTGTTGAAAAACTCATCTACTAATAAAAAGATCACACCTTAGTTGGTAACATAAGAACACTACTAATAGGAGCAAACAAAAAAGAATGTCATTTTCCACCATATGAGGAAACCATTAACCTAATATCTGTTTTCTGTGTAGTGAAATTGGAAACAGACTTTGGTTACATTTAATAGTGCATTCAGAGTTCACATCAAACTTAATTATGTTCAATAAAACCAAGCATTGATGGAAAAGGTACTATCGTTTCCAGTTATGTCCATAGTTAATAGCATTTATGATTTTCTTTGAGTGAGTTTCTTTGTATAATAACATTTACAAAATAATAAAGGAAAATTTAAATATTTTTTCATCAGTTAAAATTAATTTATAATTTTCTATAAAATTATCTAATTTTTTATTTTGGTTTATACATAAATTAATTTCATTTTTTTTGTAAATTATTATAAAAAGTTCGTCCAAAATATATGGTTAGGAAATGATGGGTCTGAACGAGATGATGGAGAATGTTGGGACAGAGTTATATAGTTTTGGTTGATTTGCTACCACATCCTACTCATATCAACTTGCCAATTCTTATTATTACCTCCCATCTTAAATAATCTACCACCTTTTATTATAATTTTTTTCAAAAATACCCTTCTAAATAAATTTGTTTCCATGTATTATTAACAACCGAAAGACGATTTTAGGCATTGCCCTGCAATGTGCAATGTGGATGATGCTATTCCTAAAACAAATTATGAGAATAAAAAGAACCCAACGATCGAAGCAAGATAGATGTTATGTTGCACTGCTAGTAAATGTAATGTTTATCCACCACAGACCAAAGGCTGATTTGTTTAGTTTTTATCGGGGATAAACACAAATAGTCTGGTTACGCTAAAGGTTTTTTGGACAAAATTATGTATGAATGTGGTTTCTTGTTACGCATCTTAGAATATATTTTTTTTTTTGGATTTTTTAGGTTATAAGAATTTTATGTAAAAGGGTGGGTTCTCTATTAATTTTATTTTTTGTTGATAAAAAAATGTATTACATGCGATGTCTATCATAATCACAAGAGATTCTAATTTTGTTTTCTGAATCAATTCAGGATTGATCTTAATTTTTGTATTTGTTGCCTCATGTCGTTACTTTAACTTTGTTTGAAAAAGTCATTTTAAAAGAATAATTTATTTTTTAAAGAATTTAAAATATTTTGCAATGAAATATGTTGTCTAGGTAAGAAATTTTAAAAGAAATTGAAATTTTAAAATTTAATTAGATAAAAAAAAGAATTTTAAATTCTACCTAATAAGTAAGAATTTAAAATTTTGTTATTCTTAAATTCATATTTCAGTCTTTGTAGTCAGGATCGATCTGGGTTAAGTTGATTCGGTTCGACCTACCTGGGTCAATTAGGCTTAACTTGAAGTGGGATTGATCCAACTTTGTGTTGCCATGTTCTTGACCCAATGTCTCAACGCAAACCAACTTGACCAAATATGACCTAATTCTTTTTTACCCGCATGGGCTTAGCCAGATCTAAACCTAATTGAACAAAACTCGACATAGGTCGTGATCCCACCTTGACTTGACTTAACTTGAAAGGGATAGGCTTGGCTAGACCGACCAAGGCCGACTCAACTCGATCAAGTCTGGACCAACTTTGTTCAACATGGACCTAGGCTGACAGGGCTTGACATAGGATGGGGCAGACTTGGCTCAACCTAGTTCAAGGCTGACTCAATTTGACCTAGGCTTAGCTTACCTAGTCTTGATAGAGTTAGGCTTGACCTGGTCTTTATAGTACTAGGACCACCTGAGCCTAAACTAATTTGGCTAAACATGGGCCTACCCTAACTCAAATGAAGGTTGACCCGCCCTAACTCAACTCGACTTGGGTCTAGGCTAGCTCAACTCGACTTAAACTAACTTGACTCAACTTAGCTTGTTTGGACCAACTCAATTTAATCGAGTCTAAACTGACTTGGTTCAACTTAGGTCTAACCAGACTTAGCTAAAACTAGCTTGACATGGTATTGATCGGGCTAGGACCAACCTTGTCTTGATCAATCAAGGATTGACCTGAGCCTAGCCCAATTCGATTGAAAGTGGGTTGATCTCGACTTAGATGAATGTGGACCCACTCCGACTCAACTAAGTGTTGCGTTGTCTTGATTTCGTTGGACCTTAATCAACTTAGTTTGACTTAGACCCTAACTAACTTAGTTTCACTTGAATTCGAGCCAACTCAGCTCGACCAACTTGCCTTAACGTAACATGAAATAACTCTACTTGACCTAGGTGCAATCAATTGAGCTCAATCAAGATTGGGCTTACTTGACTCAAGTTGCATGTAAACTAACTCGACTCGACTTGGCTTAATTTTGACCAAAGACTCGATCTTGGATTAACAAAACCTAGTACTATCTTACATGAGTTTGACCCAACCTAACATTTCATAATCTGAAAAATAATCTTATTTAACAAAAAATGAATTTTTTTTTGCAAAGATAAAAAAAAAAAACTCTTGAAGAATTTTGGAAAAAGATTAATATTGACTATAAAAGATAATTAATATTGATATTTTTAAATTTTGAACAATTGTTTAATATATAAATCATTTTTAAATGTAATGGTAATTAAAATATAATACTTTATCTAAAAGAAATTAAAATTTACTTGTATATATATCCCCAATCCTGCTATCAGTACTCTTTGTTGACACAGTACCATGACTTTTGGGCTTTTATTTTTTGCCGTTCGTCTCTCATAATTAAAATCAAGTGATCTTGGGTTAGTCCAAAATTATACCATTAATTAAGAAATCAATCGTTGATACTGTTATAAAAGTAATATTACCATTACGATACATTTTGTATATTTCGTACAGGTGGTGTTGATGATTTAGGCCACTTTGACAAGTATTTCCAATTTGTAATGCTTGCCACGAATAAATTATACATTCACATTACATTACCCCTTCGCCCACCTTTATTATTATTTTTTTAATTTACACACATCCGACTTTAACTTTTACATCTAGTTTAATTATGTATAGAAGGGTTTAAGGAAAGTTTAATGATATATAAAACGGGTTATAAGAGCTATCCGTCAGTGTAACTCATTCAGTGTGTGACAGAGAATAATTAAAGAATTTAGAAACAAGTCTATTTAGAAGACGGTATTACAAAAGGGAGGTATATATAACAAGTTACTTGATGTTCGAGAAAAAAAAATGGACCCGTAGCGATCCATTAGATTTATTACGAAAAGAGAAAAATGCAAATAGTAAATGGGATTCATTTTGACACGAATAATATAAAGATTTTACTTTAATATTTTTAAATTAAAAAGTTAATTATTTTTAAGTATACAACAATAACAGTTCGTCAATAGTATAAAAATACATATTTGAATAAACTTCATGGAAAAGAATTATTTCATAAATACAATGGTTGTGCAAAAATCCAGATCGTCCAACAGATGTGCCTATGTTACGGATGAACGAGTACATATTGCAAAATGTGCAACCAAATATTGTAGAAAATAATTACCTTTACTAGTTTTATTTCCGACCAACTCAAGTTGTAAATTCATTCTGAGTTTTATGCCGATTTATCTGTCAAACAATTCTTGCGGTTGAAAACCTGTGTCATCTCTCAGTAAAGTTTAGCAAGAATGATTTCAGTTAAACCTTTTTTGCGTTGTTAGTAAGAAAATTAAAGGAAGGGAATTCAATAACCAATAGATGCTAGTCCACCAACAATCTAAACACTGTTTAGTGTTAATGTATTGTGCAAAAACTATTACATAGGCAACCAATAAAAAATGTTACATTTGAGAAAAATACAAGATCATTGATATAATGTAGTTAATAGATCAATAAATAATTGATAAAAAATTATTCCAGGTTGACCAATAATATTGATTTAATTTTTAAGCATACAATTGCCCTAAATTATCAAAAGTGTGTTGCCACCGATAACTTAGCCTCTCTCATTAAGTGGTTTTGTTCCTTAACTAATCGTCATTGTTTTCAACAAGTTTGTTTAACTTTTTATTAGTGGTTTCTGTAAAGGACCTTAGTATTTTTATTTTTATTTTTTGTATAATTCTCTCCTAAATGACAATTGACTAGCAAAAGGCTCCTATTGAGCATGTTGGCGATCTCTTTCACAAATAGAGGGTGATATAATTCTTCGGGGCTACAACCCCTTATTTGCTCACAAATTTCAAGTCACCAGTGTGTCCATAACACGGCAGAGTAAAAAGTTGTGTAAAATAACTTTCATTCCTAAAAGCATTGCCTAACTAGCTACCTCGACTCCTAAGTTGAGAAACTAAGGTAGTAAAAATTGCGATCAATATTGCTACCTATTTTGCGAATCAGATGACGAGCTAGTAATGTTGTGGCCACATGATTTTGTGAGCTCCTTATGACTGACAAATGGAAGAATCCTCCAAGGTCGAATAAACAAAGTTCCACCTAAAAATACAACATGTTATACACTAACTCATGGTAAGAAAAAGAAAAGGAGTCTCCAAATATATATTTTTGAAAATCTAAATGACTAAACCCCGCAAACCCTGATAAGAGCGCCCGCTTGGGTCTTATAACTGAAACCATAAAAACCGAACATGAATCATATTACCTCAGGTTCAAAGGTACAGTTCAGGTGTCAGTTGTTGACTCGAATCATAAGCGTAAGTGACGAATTGCACTATACAGATGGTAGGTCACGGCTAAGGCAGAAATCTCCATGACAAGTAGGTTTAGTTTTGATGAATAAAATATGAACTGGTAGAAAGAGTCATAGGTGAGGCTAACCGAACCGATTTTTATATATATCATATAAAAAAGCAAAATGACACCAGCTAAGAAAGCTCCAGCAATTCTATTAAAAATTGAGAGAGTTGAAGAAAGTTGCGGCTGATAAAGAGGGAGATGAGGAGATAACGGACGAAAACCAGATGTGTTTGTCTCGCTCCTCTTACTTGGGACGTCACTCATGCAACGTTTATGACCAATCATTCCCAACGTGCCAGCTTCCATACTTCTCGCAAAACTTCTAGCAATCACAGTATTGGCTCCCTTATGAATGAAAATGTCATCAGCCAAATAGATTCAACTCAATGATAGATAACTTACAGTGTAGGAACTCACCGATAGTATTCGGTTGTGTGAAGCACAAACTCTGGTGCCATATCTAGCTCCAGACAGCACAGTGGTGTCCAGCCCCGAAGCTTTGTACATCTGACATAAAAGAACAATTCAACAGGAATGAGAAGCTAAATTAATGATTAATTTGCAAATCATATTGTCAGGCAAAATGGTATGCAACTGTTCAGCTTTTTTGTATTTGGGAAAAAACAAAGAAAATTATATTTAGGGCAAGATTAGACTCAGCATTTACATTGGCAAGTACGCCTTCCGCGTTCCTCAAAGTAAGAGGTACTAGTAACATTAAACCTAAAGACAACAAACAGTTCCCGGCTCCATTTGTCCTAGTCAAAGTATCAAGTTTTGCAATGCTAGCAATAGGAAATCATTGTAACTAATCCAAATAAGAAGACCCCGATAGTTGACACGTACATAGAAAAAAGGTTTGGAAATATCACGTATATCATATCACATGGGTTTCAGTCACTTAAATTCAAAGTAGAATGCTTAAGTTTAGATAGTCTAGAATGTCTAGCCCTGTTGAGGGGAAAAAATTTCTCCTTCCTTTTCTAGCTCTTAATTTCCTAAAAAATACAGCTTGATATTTAATGGCAACAATGTAATCTGAATACCACCACCAATAGAACAAAAAAAATACAATTTTTCCATAAAAATCAACATAAAAAGAAATCACAACCAAGTAGGTATCATGTACATGATTTAGCAAAAGATTATTTTGTCAATGACAGCAACAATCATAGTTATCAATCCACATAGCAGGGTATTGAGATAGTGGGTAGCAGGAAACTGCTACAACAAAGTTATCAATAATAGGCATAAAGAATCATATAATCATATTATACGTATAAAAATGCTCAAGAAATTTAAATGCTAAAAAATTTAAGATATAAGAAATTAGTTGAAAAGCAGAAGAGAACATTAACAACTAAAAACAATGAGGAAAGACATGTGAATTCCCACAGTCAAAATCTTGGAAATAGAATAAAGTGTCACTGAGCACTGTCACAAAGAACAACACATTGCTTCAGACGTCAGGGTTGGCAGAAAGCCAGCAAACAGTGTCAGTGGGTTGTTCACTCAGCCAAAGGGCTAATAAGATTCAAAGAGAACTAGGGTTTCACTTTGGACCGGTTGATTCAGTTAGTGGGATCGCTAAATGACACAGCTATGAATGACAAGAGGAGTTTTTCATCCCGTTTACAAGTTGCATCCACTATTAATGCCCTGAAAAGTTGAAAACATTATTTCAGCCATGATAGTAAGAGTCCAGTGATATTTCAGACACAGCAAGTTCGAATTAGTGCAAATTTCAGAAATAAAAAAACTAGTTATAACTACTCTCACAATATTTCAAAATTTGCCAAACCTCCCAAACAGTTTCATTGGTAACCAGGACTAGTTAGTTAACAACTAGCTCTATTCTAACTACAGCATACTACCATTTCACGGCCAGAACCAACTAGTCTTGTAAACAACTTCAGATCGTTTCAGCAACAAAGAACGAAGAAAAAAAGGGGGCAAAATTATCACACTTAATCAGATTAGTCAAATAAAAGTTGCATCAGCAACGACAGCTTCCCTCTTCCCTCGGCCTAGAGGGAGCAAAACCCAGATATACAAAACAAATGTAACTTAACGCAAGCAATGTCAAGTTAAAAGTACACAAAAAAAAAACATAATTCACTCCATCAAGAGTGGTCAGAATTCAAAATCTCAATAACAGTGACGGAAAAAAAACCGAGATATACGCATACCAACGAATTGATCGCATTAGAATCACAGCCAAGCTTATTTGCAAGAACATTGGGAAGACCAGTCAAGTTTCCGCCAGAAGCGTTTTCCTTCGCTGAAACGACATTAGCATCAAAGGAATGAAAAATCAGAAAAAGAAAACTAAACTCAGGCACCAGCGAGTACAAACAAAATTAAGGTCGCAGAGGAACAGGAATCACGAGATTCATCGAAATCAATGAAACGCGAGTTAAGAAAATGAAGCGGTGATGAGCTGCTTTCTATGTTTGCCGTTATTAATAAGAGAATAGACATGTTTGCGTTAATTGAAGGTGCGTGGTGATAGGAGCGGAAACAAAAAGGGAATGTGAAGGATGGATGAAAATAAGAGGCATTGAATAAGGAAATAGAAAGAGGAAAGTGAGAGAGAAGGTAGTTACCGAGAGGCGTGGAGGAGGTGTTGCGGTGGAAGAGATCGGTGAGGGGAGAGAGAGCTCCGATCTGATTGTGAGGGAGGCGATGGACGGCGCCGGAGAGGGAAGGGAAGGTTCTGGAAAGTGAAGAAGCGGAAGAAGAGAGAACCTTAGACTTCGTAGATCGGAGGACCCAAGACATCGTGCTCTGCTGATGAACTCTCGAAGATTGAAGGAACCAGGATTCGAGAGAAGAGAAATTGACTAGTGTGGAGTGGGAATTTGGGGGAGTGTGGAGACACAAAGCGTGAACTAGGGCTATGTGACACGTCACCGTTCTCCAGTACTTTAGATTGAAAATGCCATTGTTTGGTTGTCACTTTTGGTAATAAAGTTAGGGAAATGCTCATGTGACTAATTAAGTATAATTAACATATATAAAATTTGTAATTAGGTGTTATTAAATAAATTTAAACTTTGATAATAATTAAAATGTAGTTTTATTTTATTTAAAGAATTAATAATTAATAATTTATTTAATTTATAAAAGTAAAAATTAAAATAATTAAATGAAAAATAATGGTAATGTTATTGTAATATAATAAAATTATAATTCTGTTTTGGTTTAAAGAAATGTAATATAATAATATTTAAATTAAATTTAGAATTCTATGTAATAACTTTTGTAATAAAATTAAGGGTTAAATATGATTTTGGTCCTTCAATTTTCACAAAAAAATTCGAATTATAAAATTAATAATTAATAAAATTAATTAAAATTAAGGGTTAAAATGTAGTTTTATTTTATTTAAAGAATTAATAATTAATAATTTATTTAATTTATAAAAGTAAAAATTAAAATAATTAAATGAAAAATAATGGTAATGTTATTGTAATATAATAAAATTATAATTCTGTTTTGGTTTAAAGAAATGTAATATAATAATATTTAAATTAAATTTAGAATTCTATGTAATAACTTTTGTAATAAAATTAAGGGTTAAATATGTTTTTGGTCCTTCAATTTTCACAAAAAATTCGAATTAGTACATCTTCGAAACTTTAGTCCAATCTAGTCTCCCAACTTCATAACTGTGTGAATTTAGTCATTTCAAACAAATTTTGTTAAGTTGATTTAACGTTTCAAACGCATCTCATGATAGCATTTGAGATGCTTACACCATGTGACACATTTTTGCTTCAATATTAGCTAAGAAACTATCATAAAACACATTTGAAACGTCAAATAAATTTAACAAAATTTAGGTTCAAAAGACTAAATCCATGCAATTTTGAAGTTGAAGGACTAAATTTGGCCAAAGTTTCAAAGAGAAACTAGTTTCAATTTTCACTAAAAATTGAAGGATAAAAACATATTTAAACCTCAAATTAATTAATACAATATTATATTAAATAATAAAAAATCTTTAAAAAAATTTATTACTTATTTGAAAATAAAATATAGTTAATCTTTGGATGATATTAAATTTTATTATTTAATTATTTTAATGGTACAACTATGTTAAAATTATTTTATTATTTACTTTTTTTTGTTGTATATCAAATAAATTATAAATAAAAGTTGTATAACATTTATAGATATTTTTGTCATTCAAATAAAATAAAACTATGTTAATGATTATTAAAGTTAAAATTATTTTAATGTCACATTTAATTATCAATTTTTGTAAAATTAAATGCATATTAATTATTATTAACGAGTGTTCTAACATGACCCAAAAATTTATGAAGAAAGTAATTTATTTAATTATGGGAATATCAATTAAAAAATAATATTAAACTACCCAAAAGAAGAAAAAAAAATGTTTTGATAATGTAGTAATTGTGATTGATTTCTAAAATGTTATCATCATTAATTAGTATTAGTTTAAAGGTTAAATCATTCAAGAGTTTCTCATATTTGTAACGAATTGTCAAGTAGGTCCCCCTAGTTTCATTTGACTCAATTGGGTCTCCAATTTTGAAAAACAACAACAATTAAGTCATAACCGTTAACGGTCGTCAATGACTATTAAATGAACAGTGATTGGGCATGCTGAGGTGTTGTTTTTCACTGACGTGGCTCGATCAGAATTAATTAATAATTAAGTGTTAAAAATTATATTTGAAAAATGAATAATAGAAAAGGACGAGAATACGAGAGGACTTTGTGTTTTGAAATTGATTTGGGGGAAACCATCGAGCTAGGGTTCTTGCGCGAAGAGAAGCGAAGCGAAGTGAAGAGAATAGAAGGGGAAGAAGTTGTTGGAATGGAATTGCACTGGAGGTTTTCCATCATCTGAATCGCGATTTGCTTTAAATAGAAGGGCAGAAGGTGAGTTTCTCTTTATAGCATTTGGGGATTTGGGAATAAATTTTTCGGTGCATGTTCTGATGTTTGTTGTTTGGGGAACCAGAGTATTGATTGTGGTTTGTCGGTGTTTACATATGCTTTTTTTTGCCCACCATGTGTAAATGGTTTTGTGTTGTGGTCCCCCATGTTTAAAGTGCTATTGTAGTGTCTTTTTCAGTGTATTCTGTATTTAATATATGTTTCATATTTTTTTGTCGGTATATGATTAATATATAGGTTTATGTATCTATTTGTATACGTGTTTACATGATGGACGAGGAATTTGAGGTGATTTTTCACCATGGAGGTAAATTCATAAGTGATGGGAAGTTGCGGTACGAATATGGGGAAAGTACTAGGTTATCGTTTGACCCAGACATGTGGATCTACTTTGTTGTTTTAAGCATGATAAAAGGGCTCGGGTATGTTGGAGAAAATAAATTATGGTTCTCAGTTGGAGGTTCTTCAGTATTGGATGACAGACTACAGCTTCTGTGTGATGACAGTGGTGCGTTACATATGGTTAATATCGCAAGACTGAATGGTGAAGTTCATTTAGAACACTCATTGTCTAAACCCCAAGTCATTGAAATGTTGGAGTATTATCCAGATGAACCTGACACACAAGAGGAGGGTGAACCTCAAGCTGAGAATCAGTGTGTTCCTATTGTAGTAAATGGTATTGAATGTGAAGGTGAATGTGATGTTGAGATAAGGGAAGTGGGAACTAAGGCTGATATTGGTGTTGTTTTATGTGACGGTTTGCAGTGTGAAGCTGAAGGTGAGGGTGAGATTAGGGATGATGAAGTTCAATGTGAAGTTGAAGGTGATGGTGAGATGAGGGAGGATGGAGTTCATTGTGAAGTTGAAGGTGATGGTGAATTAAGGGATGTTGAAGGGAACTATGAAGCTGAAGCTGAGGGTGAGATGAGGGAGGATGGAGTTCAGTGTGAAGTTGAAGCTGAGGGTGAATTAAGGTATGTTGAAGTGAACTGTGAAGGTGAAGTTGGGGGTGAATTAAGGGATGTTGAAGTTACCTGTGAAGTTGAAGAAGATGTGGGGCAGACTGAGATAAAAGAAGATGGTGATGTTCATAGTTGGACTAAGTCTAGACCAAATGATAGCATGGATGAGAGTATTGACAACCTACTAGATGTTAGTGTTGATTGTGATATTGATGATGAACTACGTAATAAGGAGTGGTCTGGTAATGTAGAAGTTGAGGTTGAATCTGATTCCTGTGGACAATCAACTACCTTTGGGCCATAAGTGAACCAAGTCTATGACATTGACGTGGAGGATGATGTGGGGGGGTTGTCGGATAATGAATGGATATCTGATGAATATATGAGTGATGTAGTAGATAGTGATGAAGAGGGGTATGGAATTTTGGGACTTTTACAATGCCCAAGACAATGGTTGATTACAAATGGGATGTGGGGACCTATTTCACTAAAAAGGAGGAACTTTTAGAAGCTATCAAATGCTATGCACTTGAAAATGGGAGAAACATAAAGTTTGTTAAGAATGACAAAAGACGAGTGAGATTAAGATGTATAGGTGGGAAAGGAAAATGCCCATGGACAGCATATTGTGGTTACATGAAAGCTATTAAAATCTGGCAGTTGCAAAAAATTGTAGATAACCACACATGCAGTAGGGAATTCAACCTACGTGTACTTAGTTCAAAGTGGTTGAGTAAGAAACTGGAAAAAATAGTTAGGGAAAACCCAAGAGTAAAAGGAACTGAAATCCGTGAAAAAATTAGTAGAAAATGGAATGTTGGTATCTCAAGGTGTATGGCTTATAGGGCCAAAGCAATTGCAGCAAAAAATGTTGAAGGGTCCTTTAAAGAACAATACAAAAAGATATATGATTACGCGTATGAGCTTCTAGCAAGAAATCCAGGATCAACAGTGAAAGTTAATGTTGAGGAGAATGAAAGGGAACCAATATTCAAGAGGTTTTACGCATGTTTGAAAGCATACAAAGACAATTTCATTTCATGCAGACCTATAATTGGATTGGATGGGGCTTTCTTGAAAGGGAAATACAGAGGAGAGTTGTTAACAACCATTGGTTGAGATGCTAATGACCAAATGTTGCCTATTGCATATGCAGTAGTGGAGGTTGAGAATAAGGATTCCTAGTCCTGGTTTTTAGAGCTACTTATTGAGGACCTTGGTGGACCTGCAGTGTGTGCATCCTATACATCTATATCTGATCGACAAAAGGTACATTCAAATTCAAGCTCTTTTCCCATATTTATTTGATAAGAAAAATTTTAACCTATTTTTTTATTTATGATATTGTCAGGGCCTGCTACCAGCCATACAAGAACTTCTGCCTGGAGTTGATCAACGTTTCTGTGTAAGGCACTTGTATGTCAATTTCAGAAAGAAATTCCCAGCCAAAAGTCTAAGACGTCTTATGTGGAGAGCAGCTGCAGCCACACACCCACAAGCATGAGAAAGGGAGATGAGGAATATAAAAGATGTGAATGAAGATGCATTTAAGCATCTGATTGCAATCCCACCCAGGTAATACAATTTCCATTGCATTGTTTTCAATGGTCAGTAATTTTATTTCCAACCAAATAGGAGTGTATACTATCATAATTCGAATATTTATGTTGTACTTAGATATTGGTCCAGATCAAGATTTACCACAAAGGCTCAATCTGATACCTTGGTAAACAATATGTCTGAGGCCTTCAATAATGTATTGCTGCATACAAAGACTAAGCCTGTGATAAGCATGTTGGAGGATATTCGGGTATACTTGATGAGAAGGTGGGCAAAAAACAGAATGAATATACAATCAATATCAGGATCTATTTGTCCTAGAATTATGAGCATATTTGAGAAGGTGTCAGAATTAACAAAGTATTGGATTCCTAGGTAAGGATTTCATTTTGTTTAATTTGAAAAAATGAAACTTGTTTAATTGTTGGTGTTCTATGTGTCATTGCAGCTGGTCAGCAGAGAAATTATTTGAAGTTAGGCACATCTCGCAATTAGGGGAGAAGTTTGTTGTCAATATAGATGAACAATCGTGCACATGCAAGAAATGGAGTATAAGTGGTATTCCCTACTGCCATTCACTGTTTGCAATGAAGTTTCTAAACCTCAATGGAGAAGACTTCATCCCAGCAGTCTTTAGGAAGTCCACTTATGAAGAGATATACACTTCCATAATATTTCCTATCAATGGTCAGACTTTATGGGAGACAACTCCATACCCTGTTGTCTTACCCCCCCTCGAAGAGAATTTTACCAGGCAGACCGAAGAAACAAAGAAGATTAGAGCAATGGGAGATCAGAAGAGATGAAACAAGACTGAGAAAAGGTGGTTTACGTAAAACATGTCGTATCTGTAAGCAAATTGGGCACAATAGAAGGGCTTGTCCGAAAGCAATTGAAATTCATCTGGCTCAATTAAGGGAAGCCCATCAGCAACATCCAACTGAAGGATCCCAATAGCCAACACCCACTGATGCATCTGAACAGCAAACTCAACCATCTCAGCACCCACCTCCACCCCAACCATCTCAGCACACACCTCCACTCCAACCATCCCACCAGCCAATACCAACTCAACCATCCCACCAGCCACCTCCACCTCTATCATCCCACCAACCACCTCCACCCCAACCATCCCACCAGCCACCTCCACCTCAACCATCCCAACAGCCAACTCCAACTCGACCATCCCACCAGCCATCACGAGGTGCATTAAATGCCAGAGTGAAACTGAATGCTAGAAGGGGTCGAATGCCATGAAGCTGCATGTGTTGGTTTTTTTTTTGTGATCTCATTTTGTAACAGCTGTGAACCTTTAAGGTCACTTTGGAACTTTTTTAATTTCTTTCATTGCATGAAGACATCTTTTAATATTGCTAATGAGTGGCTGGACCATCACTTTTGTTTTGTATTTTAATATTGTTACTCAGTGGCTGGACCACTTTTGTGATGTACTTTTTGTGAATTCAAGACCTTTTGATATGTAATCTATTATGAATTACAAGTCTCATGCTTTTCATTAATTGTATGTAGAATCAGATTTAAAATTAGCATATGTGGATACACTTAAAACTGTAAATGGAAATAACTTCCAAATTCATTGATACTCAAATATAAATACAGTACATGGAAATAAACATTCTAAACAACTAATTATAACCACTAAAGGACACTGCAACAACTAATCATGCATTCTTTATCAGCATTGATAGCACAGTTACATTAACCACACAAACAAAGATAATCATCCCAATCAACACCTTCATCCATTTCTCAAATATGGCAACTGATTTCTCCAAGTTAGTAATCGTTTTCCTATCACCATCACTTTCTTCAGTCTTCACCAAAATTTCACCCCTTCCTTCACAATTCTCACTGTTACCAATCTCTT
>Ga0214542_1000644_pt1 | contig 65147 bp, 46 predicted proteins | sample CNSS1metaG_FD_160096 | JGI IMG/M metagenome (GOLD analysis project Ga0214542, IMG submission 160096) | Root nodule microbial communities from cowpea collected in UCLA plant growth center, Los Angeles, California, USA - CNSS1 | ecosystem: Host-associated > Plants > Roots > Nodule | place: USA...
AACAAATATATATATATATATATATATATATATATATATATATATATATATATATATAAAAAGAGGGTTGAGTTTATCTAAATTCTTAAAAGTGCACAAATTGTGTTGAAATAAACAACACAAATAAATCCTCTTATAAATATAGGACTTAAAGTTATATTTATATAATTTTATTATATAATTATTATCGATTAACCTTAATCAATAAATTATATTATTTGTCAATATCAAATATATGGTAAATTGTTATTAATTGATGAATGATGTGTGATTGGTTGGACTTTTTAGTAAACGATGGTTTGTGTGATGAACTTAATTATTCTGTAATTTGTTGAGAGGTTCCTGATTTCTGCTGGTAAGGATATAAAATTAATACCCTCATTAATCAATTTTAAATAAAGAAATAACATAAATAGTCATCATATACATTTTTGTTTGAGATTCAGTCTTTTAGCATACCCTACCAAGAAGAGGGTAGTATTGTCTCGTACACACTTCAAGAACAACAGACTAATTGACACCAAATATAGAATTCTTTCTAAATACATACTTGAATATGCTGAATTTATGACAGAACTATTAATAAGGTAATGCACCAATGCTGAATTTAGTATACATAAGTTACATTGAAGAAGAACATTGTCTCTTTGTTGTTCTTCTTCTCTCTCTTACTACTCTCTCTTATCTTAAAAAGAACAAAACATACTCCTCCTCTATCTTAAAGCAATGCACCAATGCACCATTATTATTGCCAATACCTACCAACACAAATCTTATTTTCTGATTTTAGCTTTACAAAAAACCCTAACAATGCACCGTTATTATTGCCAATACAAAAAACCCTAACAATGTCAGTTCGTCTTGTCAAAGTCATCTGGGATAAAAGGACAAGTGACTCTACTCTACTTAGGAGTTAGAGGAGGATATGAGGAAGTCACATCTCCATTTGTTTTCCTGGTAAGTCTTCATTTTTGAGGTCAAAATTTTTTTCTTGTTGGGGGGAATGTAAGGCCCACTAATTTCTTTATTATTATTATACCCTAAATTCAAGGGGTTGCCCCAACTCAGTTGGGCCTAGGGCTGGTCCAAAGGGAGCCAAAGACCCTAATATGCCCTAACACTCGCATTCCATTCACTTTGTAGAAACAATTTTCCTTATTCCCTCCTAGATCAATCGCAACTCTCTGCTAGGGTTTAGACCTCCGTCATCTCCAAGCTTGTTCAACCCCATTTTCTTGCTCCACGTAAGTCATTCCCCATCTTATACTTCTCCTCTCTAGGCATATTTTTGTGTTTATAATAGGGTTTTGTAGGGTTGGAGGAACGTTGCTGCAATGTAGCCTAGGCGAGGAACCTCACCTTTGGGCGAGGGGTGGCCTCGCTCAAGCGAGGAGGGCTCGCCTAAGCGAGAACTCGTGGGTCTTGCAGGGGTTCTCTGTTGGCAGTCTCGCCTAAGCGAGAACCTGTAGCTTGAGCGAGACTGGTCTGGGGTTTTGCTCCATGACTGTTCTTTCCATGCCTTTGGTTGTTAATTGTATGCTTGGCTTGGAATACCCTATTTTGAGTATGAAGTATATGAACATGCATGTGAGATCTGGTTGTCTGGGTTGAGATGTTGAGTTAACATGATTTTGGCATGAACTGAATATGGAATGGTTGATTATAAAAGTGACACGAGATTTGTATGAGACTGAATGTTATTGTTGATAATTGGAACATGATGTTGGTATGGTTAGGGCATAATTCCAAGACGGTGTCGTGGTGGTGCCTCATTGGTTAGGACGTAATTCCATGAGTCTCTAGGTGAAACTTCATGGTGGTGCCTCAGTTGGTCGGGACGTAATTCCATGACCCCTGTTAGTGGGAGTTCATGGTGGTGCCACATCTATATAATTTAGTAAGGATATGGTAAGGCTGCATCTTGACACTCTAAAGAGTCAGTTAGTCTCACATAAAGTGGACTGACACTTGTGGTGAGAGTAGCAGGAGGCCTGAAACCTATTAAGGGCTAATCTTGTGTGGGGGGGTTGAGACATTGTAACACTTAGCTCGGTAGAGCAGGGATATCCACCACAAGTGCAAGCATCCGCTAAATCCGACTAATTATATGTATACGGATGAGTCGTGTCTCGAGTCTTAGTGTATTGTGTGCAAGTCATAACATGATTGGGTGATATTTGCATTTTAGATTATGGAGATGTATATGACTGTATGATAAACTATTTTCTGCTCTAACTTACCCTTCTGCTTGTTTGTGTTCTTGTGTGTGGTTTTCTCCATTTTGCGATGATCATCAATTTATTGATGTGAGCAAATGTGAGAAACCCTCGTGGTCAACAGAGGAATGGTGACTCTGCTACGTAGCCCGCCTGGGCTGGTTTCCACTTTTGGGCTTTTTTTTGGGCTATGCCCCATGTATTGACTTGTCTTTTAATCTTAATTTGATCACTGTTGGATTTTATACCTTGTCTTGTATTGGCATCATGGCGTGCCTCAGGATTTCCTTTTATAAATTCTTGGATATCTTTAAGGAGTGATTCTATTTTCCGAACCTTTGCTCGTAATATTATATTATGTGACGTGTCATTTACATAAGTTTATTTATTAAATGGGACATTACAAATGCAATGTCTGCCTTGCATACCATAGACTTTAAAAACCGATCATGTGACATGTTTTTTTTTTTCTATTTATTATTCTTTTATATATTTTATGTTAGTGTTGAATTTTAAAATTAAGATTTATATTCTTATATTATTTTATTTTCATTCTTTTAGTTTTTTATATTATAATATTTTACTATTCGTAAAGAAAGTTTACGAACAACTACCTTTTTCTTTAAATTTTTTACATATTGGAATTTGTTGAACTGTTCACATATATTGTCATTCTAGTAAAAAAAATACGAAACTTATAATGTAATTTTTCTATTTACAATAGATCTAAATAAGTAATGGAAATAAATACAAATGGATAGAGTAAAAGTTGTGATTTCCAATATTTTGAAGAGTTAAATTTAAATATGATATTCCAAAGATTTGAAATCATAAAACACGATATCGTTATTTTTGGTTATTTTTGTCTATTATTTTTGTATACTTTTAACTTTTTCATTTATTTAAATAAGAGAATGTGAATGAAATATATGAATTTGTGGTATGAAAAATATACTTCCTTACAGAAGAAGAGTTAAATTCCATCTAACAATCGAAAATAAATAAAATTTAATCTCAGATAATTTATTACATTCGAAAATAGAATCAAAGACCATTTTTGTGTTGAAACTGCAAAATATTATAGTTACTAGGAAAACTAGAACAAATATAATTTTCTCGTGTATTAAGAATATTTTTAACTGAAAAAAATAAATTTGCCACATTTTTATTTTTCTCGGTTATTTTTTTTTTTAACTAATGTAATTTTATATACCAATTTTTCAACTTCTATATCCATTAATATGTTGAAGTCAAAATGTAATACAAAAGTATTCAAGTCATATTAATTTTTATAAAAACAACAAGTTAATATATACTTAAAGAGATATTTAAAAATTCTAATTCACTTAGTATCCAATCTAAAAGCATATATTTCATATTAAAAAATTATTGAACTATAAGATTCTATATTTATTGATTCTTCAAATAATAACCGGGTCCATTTTATTAGCGAATTTGTCATTAACTAAAAGTGTTATGAGAGAATTATTTAACGTGACAAGAAGAATTTTCACAATAGTTTATGCTAGAAATTAAACACATGTCTCCATATTGTCATGCAAAATAAATTTAAAGAGAACTTTTTTCTCCTTGTAAATATATAAATATTCTCCTCTTGCATAAATTCAAGCTACCACATTGTAAAATCATTGACTATTCTATAGAAAAGGTAATGAGAATATTGTTGGTAAATATATTTATTATTCACCATTGTGATAATAAGAAGGTTAATATAGATATTAGCACACTCTAAACATTTCCATACTAGGCCTATCCTACCTTGTACAAAGGTTTGTTAATTCAACTAAAACCCAAAAACAAGCATGTCATAAACCTCATTGTATATATAGGGTTTGATATATATACCCAATTTGAAAGGAAGGAAAGAGCAGAATGTCAAGGGGTGTACCGACAAATGTACCAATACTTGAAGCTAGAAGAATGAATACGGAAGACAAGACAAGATATACAGATTAGAAAGAATTAGGTCAGAATATTTTTTACTAATATATATATATATATATATATATATATATATGAGGGTATTTTTGTGAATTAAAGTTTAGCGAGTATAGATATCCACAGGTACAAATACTATGATATCCGTACTCGTCCCGTTAACATGCGAGTATCAAAAATTCCTGTATTTGCGGGTATCCATTTTTAATATTCATTTCCTACCTGTTGCGGATTTTATCCGCAGATATGCAAGAGTATGAATGTTTTTGACATCCCTAATTGTGACATTTAAATTTAGTTGTCAAATAATGGAGATGATTAAGTTTAGTTTAGAAAATAAAATATTTATCAATCACAAACAAATAGATTGATAATATATTAGATCGTTTTGAAAATGATAATAAGTAAATTTATTTTTAAAACACAGTTTGAAATGATAGGTGATTATTGGAAAATTTGAATATATCAAAATAATTTCAATTTTTAAATTTTGTTGATATATATATAATTTTGAAAAGATAATCTTTTGAGAATACAAAAATATATAAAAAAAGTATATAAAAAGATATTTTAAATTTCATTAAAATTATATTGATTTAAAACTACTGAAATTATTTTGACCAAAAATAATGAAATTACACATTACAATATTAGAATATGAAAGTTTAAATTAAATGAAAGAAAATTGAGAAGAGATGGAAGATTCTGACATATTTTTAATTAAAAATTTACATTAATTTGTCTCTTTTATATTTATTTATAGTAGTAAATAGATTGATAGAAATACAAATAGATTAAATATATAAATAAGATAAATAAACAAATAAATTGGATATATAAAAGAAATATATACAAAGATAAATGACTGGATTAAACAAAATATATATATATATATATATATATATATATATATATATATATATAAACAAATTTAATATTATATAATTTAAAAAGATGTAAGTAAATTTTATGTTATTTTACTCATTTAAGAAATAAATAATTTTAAGATTTTAAAAGAAATATAAATTTAATAAAATTTGATAGGATAAATACTTTTCAGAAATTGAACATTTCAATCCCATTCCAAAGATTTTTTTATAGGATTATATTTTAAATAGATACAAATGAAGTTGTAACATATTGAATTCACAGAACTAATATTTTAAAACTTAAGGATTAAAAGAATGAAAATTTTAAATATTTTGTTTTTGTATAAAAAAGAAATAATACAACACAGTTTCAAGGAATTCAAAGGTTTAAATAATATTGTATAATTTTCATCTAATAATTTGTTAGTCGCTTAAAAGAATTGACACAATAAAATCATAAGTGTATGAAAGTTTAAATTGAATGAATAAAGAAAAAAATAAAAGATTTTAATGAAAAACACTTAAAAATTTAAACCACACAAATCCATATTGTTTTAAGTGGATTAAATACATTTATTCCAAATTTAAACCTATATTATATTTTATATTTCAAACCCAATTCATTTAGTTGGATTTGGATCGAATAATTTTTTGGATTTTTAAAATTTAAATCTTAATTAGATTTGGACAAGATTAGATATTTTTTTATTTAAAAATATAAAAATCAAAATCTTTAAATAAATAAATAAATACGATAAGATAAATATAAAAAAAAATTGATACATAGAAAGATAGACGAGTGACTAGATATAAGAAAACTTTTATACTCTAACTTTCAAAATTTTGTTTAAGTAATCTATTTTAGAAATAAGATATTATAAATTATATATATATGGTTGGACCGATTAGTAAACGATGATTTGTGTAATGAACTTGATTATTCTATAATTTGTTAAAGAGGTTCTTGATTTATGCTCACCAAATATACAATTCTTTCTAAAACAAATATAATTTTCTCTTGTATTAAGAATGTTTTTAATTAAAAAAATAAATTTGCTTAATTTTTATGTCTTATGTAACATTTTTATTTTTTTAATATTGATGTAACCTTCTCAATTAAATATTTTTATCTTAGTTAATTTTTATGTACCAATTTTTCAACTTCTATATCCATTAATATGTTGAAGTCAAAATGTAATACAAAAGTATTCAAGTCATATTAATTTTTATAAAAACAACGAGTTAATATACTAGAAGAGAAATTTAAAAATTCTAATTCACTTATTATCCAATCTAAAAACTAGGGGTGATCATGGATTGGATTTTTAATGATCCAATCCACATCCATTTTGGATCCAAATAATTGGATTAGATTTTCGATCCAAATCAATTTTTTCAGAAAAAATAGATTGAATTTTTTTAAAATCTAGATCCAAATATTTGGATTAAGTTTAAATCCAGATCCAAATATTTGGATCAAGTTCAAAATCCAAAATCCACTTTTAATAAAATAAATTTAAATTAAATTTTTTAAAACTTGTGTCTATAGTACCGACGCCATAGAATTTGACAGATTTTTTGGAGAAGGAATTCAAAATAAAGCCAATCCTTTAAATATTATTAAAAATATTAAGACTTTAAATATTTTAATTAAAATTATTTTAAATATTAAGACTCATAAAATAGATAGATTCTAACATAATTAAAAATATAATCTATATTTTAAGAACTTATTTTTAAAATCCTTTAAATATTAAAATATGCTTAACTATGTACATATATGAACATTCTAGTAAAAGTAAAAAATAGGATGAGCTCATTTTCTAATTTATAATATAAATATAAATGGATTGAGAATAAAACTATTTTGAAAACATTTAAGTTAAATTTTAAATATTAATTTTCAAAAATTTGAAATTATAAAACACAGAATTGTTATTTTTTTCTATTATTTTTTTTATCTATCTTTATATACTTTTTACTTGTTTTCATTACAGTATTTAAATAAGATAAGACTGTAAATGAAATATATGAATTTGTAATCTTAAAAATATATTCCGTTAAAAGAAAAACTTAAAATGTTGAACTAAATCAACTTTATTTCTTTTCAAAATTTTATTATATATTTGATTTTTTACTTCATTTTTTTCAAAGAATTTCATTTACAATCAGTTTATTATTTAATTTTGTTTTTCTAAAAAATTATACTAAAAATTTAACAAATTAAATTATTTTACTATATATATTTGCTAAATTTAATTCAAATCAAGTCATTTTTTACTTTATTTATTGTTTGCTACACATCTATTACTCTTTTTTCTTTAAATATAAATCCTTTTTCAAAACAAACAATGGATACAATACAATATCAATTCAAAACACAAATAAATAAAAAACTAACAGATACTATAGAATATAAAAAATTATCATCATTTACATTTACATGTACATGGACAAACATTTGGATATAAAACAATCATTTTAAACTTTAGAAAGAAAAATAAAACATTAATATGCATAATTGATATAATTAAGAATGACATAACTTTTGGACACCTTAATTTTGAGTAGAATATAAAGAAAAATGTTATTTTTAAGTTCCATTTAGCTCCTACAAATATAAACAATAATGGTTAAACCATACCCAAAAAGTGAAAATAAAACCTAATTGACTTTTCGAATTTAAATTACATACATGATTATTTGTTCACATATTTGACTCAAATGTTACTCATCTCCAAAATGATTTTTTAAATACACAATAACATTATTAAAATAACCTTTTGAATTAAATCTATATTTTTTAGTTCTTTATATATACAATTTTTTTACTCCTCTTCAACAGAATGTATTATAGAAGTATTAAAATCACATCGATTTTCATGAAAAGCAATAAGTTAATATCCGTAAAAAAAAATTAAAAAATTTAAAATATTAATTAAAATAATTAACACAAAAATAAAGAAGAAATGTAAATAAATACCTTTTAGAGAGAAAAGTTGTAAAAATTATACTTCATTTAGTAGTAATTTAAAACATATATTTTTAATAAAAATATTATTGAATTATAAAATTATACGCTTATATAAATTTTTTCAAATGGCAAGTAAATCTTTTATTAATGAGTTGTTAAAATGAAATAAAATCTTTAATTAAGAATTAAGAAGGATAATGAGAAAAGTGTACCCAATTACTCACTTTTATCTGATCAATAAAAGCCAACGGTATTATGTGCAATTCAATCAGTAAAGAATTATATTCATCCATAACTTTTGAAATTGTAACCTTTATCGTGAGTAAAAATTATAAAATCTCATTTAACTCCTAAGAATATAAAAATTTAAGGTTAAATCATACACAAAAAATAATAGTAATGTCTAATTGACTTGACAAATTTAAATTACATAAATTATTATATGAAAATATTTGTTGGCATATATTTCATCCAAATGTTACTTTTCTCCAGAAACGGTATTTAACAACACCATAAACTTATAAAAATTCAAGATAACACTTAATAAATTTAATGTTAAATTTTCTCAACTAAAAAAATATATGAAAATATTTGTTGACATATATTTCAACCAAATGTTACTTTTCTATAGAAACAATATTTAATAACACCACTCTAAAATTATAAAAATTAAATATAACACAATAAATTTAATGTTAAATTTTCTCAACTAGAAAAATAGTAAATAAAAAATATTATAAAATTAATATAATGTGTCGCAACCTTTATTTTTCTATAATTTAGTATTTAGTGTATAAATACTAATATTGCGTCACAGAGAAAATGGAGGTTAAACACATGCACAAAAAATGTAAAGAAGAATTAGGACATTAAAAAAAAAATAGCTTTCAAACACAGTAGTACCCCAATCTTTAGAAACTGATCATGTTTTTGTTTTATTTATTATTTTTTTATATATTTTTTTATGAACAATTATTTTTTATTTTAAAATCCTTTTTCATATTAAGATTTGTTTAACAGTGCACGTATATACACTTTATAGTAAAACAATATGAAACTTATAGTGTAATTTCTCTATTTATAATAGGTTTAAATAAGTAATGTAAATAAATACAAAGAGATAGAAAGTAAAACTCGTGATTTTAAATATTTTGAAGATATTAAAGTTAAATTTTAAATATGCCTTTCCAAAGATTTGAAATCATAAAATACAGGATTGTTCTTTTTTGTTATTGTTTTTATATCCATCGTTTTATACTTTTCACTTTCTTTCGTTTGTTTAAATAAGAGAATGTGAACAAAATATATGAATTTGTGACACGAAAAATATACTTCATCGCAGAAGAAGAGTAAAGTTCAATCTAACAATCGAAAATAAATCCAATTTTGTTTTGAAAACTACAAAATGTTATAGCTAACAAACAATAAAATAAATATAATTTTCTCTTGTATTAAGAGTGTTTAATTAAAAAAATAAATTTGCTTAATTTTTATGTCTTTTTATATGTAACATTCTTATTATTTTTTTAATACGTGGTGTGACCTTCTCAATTAAATATTTTGAGCTTAGTTTTTATATACCAATTTTTCAAAACCTATATCCATTAATTTGTTGAAGTCAAAATGTAATACAAAAGTATTAAAAACAACGAGTTAATATACTAAAAGAGAACTTTAAAAATATTTAAAATATCAATTAAAATAATAATGAAGATAAAATGAAAATAAATATATTTTCCTGAAAAAAATAGTGAAAAATTCTAATTCACTTAGTATCCACTATAAAAAAAGATATTTCCTATTAAAAAAAATATTAAATTATAAGGTTTTGCAATTATTGATTCTTCAAATGGTAATTGAGTCCATTTTATTAGTGATTTTGTTAAAAAAAAGTTTAAACTATTAATTAATAAGTGTTATGGGAGAAATTATCCCTTGTAACTATTGTTTGTTTTGGCCTGAAAAGAAAGAAACAAATTTGAAAGGATTTAGATAAATTTATATTTACTTCGTTTTTTCAAAAATTGCAAAAACGTTGTGAGGTCATTCTTCATTTACATGTGATTTCTGTATAAGCATGTTTGATTTAGGGTAAAGTCATCTTGGCAAGAGGAATTTCCACAATAGGTTATGCTACAAAGTGAGACACATGTTTTCATATTGTCATGCAAAATAAATTTAAAGAAGAGTTTTCTTTCCTTTTGTTGTAACTAAATACTGTTGTAACTAATGTCTTTATTTTGTTTTGGTTTATTATGTTTTACGGTTTTACCCTTATATATATATATATATATATATATATATATATATATTTATTGATCTTGGTTATATGGAATATCATATTCTACATGGTATATGATGGTAATGCCTTTGCTTTCGTTGTCTCTCATTTTTCCCTCGTTTGTGCTGGTTCGTTATCTCCTTTCGGTTTCTTGATTCTTCTCCCATGACGTCCTCTACCACCACATCTGAATCTCTCCTAGATCTCAAATTGTGGATATTGTCAATAATCCATCCGGTCCTTATTATTTGCATCCTGGTGAAAATCCAGGAATGATTCTTGTATCACCTCCACTTAGTGAAACCAATTACCATTCATAGAGCAGAAATATGCGTCGTGCCCTTCTTTCAAAAAATAAATTGAAGTTCGTTGACGGAAGTATCAAGATTCCTGAACGGGATGATCCAACCTACGAGGCCTGGGAACGATGCAATATGATGATTTTGTCTTGGATAACTCGCGCTCTTTCTCTGCAGATCGCCGAGAGCATTGTTTACATCGATGTTGCGAAGATTCTTTGGGAAGATTTAAAGGAACGTTTCTCTAAAGGAGATTATTTTCAGATCTCTGGTCTGTTGCAAGAGATTCATTCTGTTAAACAAGGAGAATGAACTGTAACCCATTCTACACGGATTTGAAGATCCTTTGGGAGGAATTAGAGTTCTTGAGGCCTATACCCGATTGCGTTTGTGACACTCCTTGTACCTGCGCCTTGTCCAAGATTATTGCCAAATACAGAGAAATTGAATACGTGATGTGCTTTCTCAAAGGATTGAACGAAACTTACAATACGATCAAAACTCAGGTGCTACTAATCGAACCCCTTCCTGGTATAAATCGAATGTTTTCTCTCGTTATACAGCAAGAAAGACAGTTAATGGGTACTGTCTTCCAAGATACCAAAGCTTCTATCAACTCTGCAGAGAGACAAAATAATTGAATCAAGAAAAACAAATCAATTCTAAGTCTCAAGGACGAGGAAGTAGCTGGAGGAATCATGGAAGAGGAAGAGGTCGCTTTGTTGCTCAAGGAAACACTGCACCTACTGTCACAAACCTAATCAAACGGTGGATGAATGCTACTCCAAACACAGGTATCTTCCTTGGTACAAAAAGCAAGATTTGTCTGGAAATACCACCAATTCTGATAGAAGGAATGATCAAGTATGCAATCTAAGCACAAAGACTTCTAGCCAAAACAATCCAGAATCTGAGACTTATCAGGATTCTAAACAAGATGGAAATCCCTTCACTCACGAACAGGTGCAAAAGCTATTAAGCCTTTTGTAGGAAAGTTCTGGTCATAATTTCAATCAGATTCGGAGCCACACCGGACAGATTACAAAGGAAGAATTACAATCAGGTAAATTTTCCTGGATTCTTGACACTGGTGCTATAGACCATGTCACTTTTGATAAGTCACAATTTATTTCATTCTACAAGATTAAACCAGTTTGCATAAAAATGCCTAACAATTCTCATGGTTTAGCTACTCATGCGGGCACTGCTAAATTCATTGAGCATTTAATGCTTTTTAATGTTTTATACATACCTGAGTTTTCCTTTAATCCCATCTCCGTGCAACGTTTAATTGGGGATTTGGATTGTGAACTAATATTTTCTTACAAGAGTTGTCATATCCAGGACAGGGGTACTTCCAAGATGATTGGACGTGCTGAGCTAAATAAGGACCTATACTACTTGCAACATTTTTCTTGCGATTATAATCAAGTCTTTGTAAATAATGTTTTGCAATATAAAGAACTTGATTTAGATATGTGGCATTTTAGACTAGGCCACCCTTCAAATAGGATTCTTAACATATTGTGTAAAAAATTTCCATATATTCGTGCTGATTCTAAGCACATTTGTGATGTTTGTCATTTTGCTAAACAACGCAAGCTTCCTTATCAATTGAGTAATTCCTCAACTGCCACTGCTTTTAGCCTTATTCATGTTGATATTTAGGGCCCCTTTTCTATTACTTTTGTTCATGGCCATAGATTCTTTCTTACAATTGTTGATGATCATACTAGGCATACATGGATATATCTTATGAAATCTAAGAGTGAAACTATATCGCTGCTTTTAAATTTCATTGTATATGTTAAAAATCAGTTTCCCTATGTTGTCAAAATCATTAGGACTGATAATGGGAAAGAATTTGAATATGATGAGTTGTATGATAAGTTTGGAATTTTGCACCAAAGAACTTGTGTGGAGACTCCACAGCAGAATTCTGTGGTGGAAAGGAAACACCAACACATATTGAAGGTTACTCATAGTTTAATGTTTCAGTCTGGCTTACCTAAGCTTTACTGGTGTTATGCTATATCTCATGCCATACACATAATAAATAGGTTGCCTTCGGTTTCTCTAAATGCTAAATCCCCTTATGAGTTATTGCATGATACTCCTCCTACTTACATGAACCTTAAAACGTTTGGATCTATGTGTTATGCCTCTACTCTAGAAAATAATAGAACAAAACTTGATCCTAGATCCAGGAAATGTGTTTTCCTTGGTTATAAAAATGGAGTAAAGGGTTATGTGCTTCTTGATATGGTTAATCGAGAAATATTTGTTAATAGAAATGTTATCTTCTATGAGAATGTTTTTCCTTATAGCAACATTGGTAGTTCCTTCTCTAATCACGAGAGCCCTGTCACGGATAATGAATTCAATTTCTTGATTGAGCCAACCAAATACAACAATGATAGTAGAGTCCAGATTGAACGAATCGAGACTGATCACTGCAACACTAATATGAATTGACACAATAGTGAGAGATCTTTGCAGAATCAACAATTTTGCAGTACTAATGAACCTCTTCAAAATAACAATGATGAGACCACTCAAAATGAAGATACCAATGCTGATTGCCTAAGACGATCTAGCAGAATCAGAAAGCCTGCAAACTTTCTGAATGACTACCATCACACCATTAACAACTCCACTCAGATAAATTTGAAAGGTAAAACTAAATATCTCATTTCTTCTGTTTTGTCCTACAAATTATTATCTAACACACATTTGCGTTTTACTATGGCTATCTCATCCCACACTAAGCCGAGAAATTTTAAGGAAGCTTGCAAATACCCAGAATGGATAGCTGTCATGAAAACAGAATTAGAAGCTCTCCAAGCAAACAAGACTTGGTATTTGACAAAGTTACCCGAGAACAAGGTTCCCATTGATTGCAAGTGGGTTTATAATCTCGTGTATTTTCTTGGGAAATTGTATTTTCTTAGGAGATTCTCTCATTTCAATTGATTACACCTCAATGTCTTGTAAAAGTTATTTTCTTGGGAAATTCTGAAAAGAATTGTGAAACACGAGATTGTCTCACACCTCAATGACTTGGTATTTTCTTGGGACAAAGTTACCCGAGAACAAGGTTCCCATTGATTGCAAGTGGTTTAACACCTCAATGTCTGCATCTATGAATAGTCAAGAAAAAGTATTACCGCTTAACATGCAATTTTTTTTGAAAAAAATGAAAAGTTTCATAAACTTCTTTGTGAAAAAAATTGCAAACCAACCTTCTTGTGCAATTTTTTGTAAACAAAACTATATATACTTATCGTGTAATTTTTTGTGACAACTGCATATACTTGTGCAATTTTGTGCGGACTTACAAGCCATCTCATATAATCTTTTGTGAACTAAAATGAAAACCTTCCTTGTGCAATGTTTCCTGACAAATTACAAACCATCTAATGACACATTTATCCAAGTTTCCCATGCATCCAAGAGACCTATTAAGTTGGAGTGACAACTTTAAAAACAATTCTTTTTATGATTTCATATAAAACTTTAGTAAATACTCACTCAAAATCAACACTAATACAACTGGCATATAATCAAAAGCTTTAAGTAGTTGTTTTTCTATTTGAAAAAATTCATTAAAAATATTATATATATATATATATATATAAATAAATAACATGTGTTCAATTTAATAAAATTTTCTTTTATCATATATCATTTTCTTTTATTTTTTAATATCCCAAAAGAAGCTCGCCCCTATCACTATGCCAGAATGGCTACCTACGACGAGTAACGTGTTCCAGATTTTGAAAACCAATCTTTTGCCACAAACTTTTGTTTTATTTATTATATTTTTATATATTATATGTTACGTTTTTTATGATATATTATCTTATTTTCATAAAAAATAAATTATTCTTGCAATCTTCAAATTTTTGAGTTATCATGATCATCACCCTTATTGATATCCACTAGCATCTTATTTTAAGTAAAAAAGAGGTTAATTTAAATCCACCAAAAAGTCTTTGGTGTGTGTGTTTTTGTTTTTAATCCTAATAGTCAACATTTTTCATACTTTTGAAAATCTTCTTAATTAACTTCATAAACAGATTTGTCTAATCAATCTATCGATAAACTTGTTTAATATGTGTTGTTATACTTTAGTGTATTAACACACTCATTATGTTGATAGACTTATCTAAATGTGTATCACAAGACTTGTCTAATTAGATAATCGATGGAGTAGTCTAATGTATATTAATAGACTCGTCTAATATGTTTATGAACAGACTCGTCTAATGTATATTGTTACAGTCCTCTAATTAGTGTATCGACAAACTCGTAAAATATATTTTGCTATACTCATCCAATCAATGTATTCATAAACTTGTCTAATATTTTTTTTTCAAATTTACAGTAAATATAATCAAAGTGATGCATATGGAAGATTACTTTATAGGAGGAAATAATCCTAATTTGCACATTCAATTTTTTATTATAAACAGTTAGGATGTAAAAACAATACTTATTAAATTACTTCATTCACTAGTTCAGAAAAAATACGGTTTTCAATGAGAAAAATATGGTATTTGTTAGAAAAAGAATTCATACTACTACATTACGAATAGCCAAAATAATGTCTTAGAATTGAGCTTCTTCCTTTGCAACTTAGTTGAAGACAGAACATTAATAAGCAAAAGTGAATAATAATAATTAAAGAAACTGTATCAACTTTAGAAAATAAAGAAGAAAAAAAAACATCAGACCCTACCTATTCATTTTGCAGCAATTGAAGAAACGAAAGTAATTGAAGAAATTGTTGAATTTTATATATTTGAATTGTTGAATTTTATATATTTGAGAATGTTAAAGACATTTATTGTAACGTCCCAATTAAATAGATAAAACCAATTTAACAAAATGTCGCTGATGAGTGCGTATTTTTGCCCTCATTTATTGTTTAATTCTGGGTATTTAATTGAATTTGTGTGCTTAAAGATTGATTTAATTGGGATTTCCTATAATTGGGTTTATTGAGCATGAGATACAAAAACATGTTAAAATTAGCTTTTTAGTTCCATAAATGTTCTTTGGATATTTTGAGGTGTGTTAGTGCAGCTACAGCTAAGTTGAGCTCATGGAGGTGTGAAAATAAATTGATTAAAGCTTCATGACACCTTAAAGATAAATCCAAGAATAAGAAATTATCAAAAGCACAAAAATCCAAGCCAAGCATTGCATGAAGACAACAAGAAAAGCTTGAAAAATAGAAGAAGTTTGGCTAAACCAAGAAGAGAGGAACAAAAAAAATTGGACCTTGCAGTTTTCTTTATCTTTATGATAGAAGATAATTTGGGAAAAATATATCTTTAGATATTTTATTTGATATTTTTAAATAATTATCTTATTTAATTATATCATAAAATATTAAAAGATAATAACTACCAAATCTTTTTAAATATGACAAGATCTTCTTGAATCTTTTTAGTTCCACAACAAACAAATATATCTTGAAGATATTGGATTATTTAGAAGATAATTTAAGGAGATTGCAAAGGGTTGATTTGGAAAATTAATACAAATATTAATTGGTGATAATTTATCATATATCTTTAAGTAATTAATTAATTTAATTATATTAGATATTGATATTATCAACCAATTATATTTGTCAAATAGTCTATATCTCTCCAAGTATTTTTAAATATTTATATTTATCTTTATTTCAAAAGATATTTGAGAGATTTTAGCAACAGAAAAGCCCAGTCCAATTCCTATATAAAGAGACCAAGGGAGAAGTAGAAAACATGCTCGGGACTTCGGAGTTTTGGAACCCTTAGGGGGGCCTAATTTCGTTTCCTTTCTCTCTCTCCATTCTTCTATTTTTATTCTGTATTCCATGAATTGCTAAATTTCTTGGGTTGATTCCATTGTAATTTCATTATGGATTCTGAGGTTAGAATGAAATAATTTCTTTGTTCTTTTTATTATTGTTGAGGTTTTTTTTATCTATGTCTTTTATCTTTGAATCATATAAAAAGTAATGATTTTAAATCTATATGCATATTGATCATATGAGTTCAAGGGTTTTTAAATCTAATTGAGACTTTACTTTGATTTTATTTAGAAACTTTCATGTGATTAAACGAGTTTTTACCAATAATTGAGACTTTACTTTGGTTAAAGGTATTTACCCTAACGAAAATTAATTGAGACTTTACTTTGATTAATTAAGCTTTTTATTTGGTGAGGAGATAAAAGAATAGACATGATTAGACATAGTAAATTTGATTGAGACTGTACTTTGGTTGAATTTACTGTGGATAATCTAAAAGTTCTCACTTTTAATTAAGACTGTACTTTGGTTAAAAGTGAGAACGTCAATAAATTAATTGAGACTTTACATTGATTAATTTGTAAAACTATAACAATAATTAATTGAGCAATAATCTTTAGATAACCAATGATGAATCTATTTTGAAAAAATAATGGAATCAATCTATTTTCTTTACTATTGTTTTTATTTCTTGTTATCTTTTAAATTTTATTTCTATCTTTGTTTATCTTAATCCCCTATATTCTTTTATTTTATTTGACTAACTCATTTGTATAGTTTTATAAGAACTAATTTGTTAAAAATCAATTATGTGTTCGTTGGGAGACGACTTAGGGTTATTTTACCCTTTCTATTTTCCTGACTACTATCTTAGCAATACTGAAGTTGCTATAATTTAGTAGTATTAATTTGATCGCGTGAACGACAGCGTTATCACTTAGCGATAAGTCTAAACTTGAATAATAAAAATCCTAATGTTTTAGCAAGTTTTATTATAAGTTCGCATTAATGATCAAAATTCTAATGTTATGAATGACCTATGATGTACTTTATGTCTAGATGCACAATCAATTAATTGTCTACTCTAGTCTAGATTCTAAAATCGTGTCCAATAATTAGAGACCCATAAATATGCAATCAATAATTATCATGCAGTTAAAACAAGAATAAAACGTAAGAGTGATGGAAAAAAATTATATTGAATAGTGAAATACACAATACATTACACCCAACCCTCATGAATAAGAAAGTTAGTTACTTCTTAACATTCTGAGTACTAGAATAATGATGAAGATGAATGCCTCCAGCTTTGAGAATACGCTTCTACCTTCTTTCCCCGTGAACCCAAAGGCATTTTTCCCCCTAAAAGGGTTATTTTTTCCCAAAAGGGGTTTCTTTTTTGCTTGAAGGATTGTTGTTTGACCTCTGTCAAACCCTTTATTTATAGATTTTTCAAATTGTAATGGACCTGCAACTTTTTTACTTGATTTTGCAATTGAATATCCTGAATTTATATCTTTTTAATCTTCAGAGATTTCATATCTTTGATATATTCTTCAAATATTATGATTTGTAGTTGAAGTAACCAATCCTTAATTTTACAATTGAATATCTTGAATATATATCTTTTAATCTTCAAAGATTTCATATCTTTGATATATTCTTCAAATATAAGAATTTTTAATTGAAGTAACCAATTCGGTGGATAACTAATTTTGTTGATATATTCTTTTAATAGTCAGTAATCTTTACCAATTCTGTTGATAATCTCCTTAAATCTCTAAGATTTCCACTTATTTACAAAATATAAACCAAATATTTATGTTTTCCAAATTTATTAAATAAAAATTGAAATATCTAAAAAGATAATAATAAATTAACAATAAAAAAATAAAAAATAAATAAAAAATAAAACATGATAATGCTAATCATTTTACATAATTTGTTATGAACAAAAACCTTCTATCTTATAAAGAAAATATGATCATGTTTTACACTTTGATATTTGACAACACTTAATCAAAACATGGGTTGTTGGATTTTCCTTTAACGTTTCAAAATAATTGTAACTCATTTATAGATTTAATTATAAATAGAGCAACTACAACAACATTAGTCAATTGGACTTTCTCAAAATGCTACGCAGATTACCTTTCCAAGAATCTAAGTTTGAGACTAATATTATTAGCCAAAGATAATGAGTTAGATGGGCAGTAGAAAAAAAAATTGGAGCCCCAATATACATGTAAAAGAAATAGACTCTTTTCCAAAACCGACTGAAGGATTTGGGAAACTTAAAGTAAATTTAAGAATGAGGTCTTTTTAGGCTTTTTTTTTCCTTAGAGACCTAAAAATAATTAGTACTTAAACAAATTTGAAGCATTTTTTTCTTAGAAATCTAACGAAATTAGTACTAAAAAAATTTTGACATATTTTTTTCTTGAAGACCTAAAATAAGGACCATAAGCCACTGTTTTCTTTGAAATTCAAGTGAAAAAATGAAGTTTTCTATTAAAAGTCATATGCCATGTTCAGGCCATACATGGCTTTTAGAATATCATGGCTTTTAGAATATTAAGCCATTGTCGAAGCAATCTCATAAGTATGAAGAAATTGCAAATATACATACTTTTTGAACTCGTCACAAAAATCATCTTTGCCTCTTTGCCTAGAGACTCTTTGCCTCTATCCAAGACTTCCTCATCTAAAAACAAGAAAGTGGAGAAAGAAGATCTTTAATAAACCTATCCATAGCATTTGATGAATGTTTGGCAAGTGAACCAATCGTTAACGTAGTAATAAAATATCGTCCTCTAGGATTGACTCGTTGAATACTAGATTCCTAATTTACATAATTTTGAGTAAATGAGATTCAATAGAATTTAAAGCATAAAATTATAACAAAAGCTTCAACCTAGAGTCTTACATCAAATGTAAAGAGTAGAACCTATAATCCAGAGTCTTACATCAATCTTCCAACAAAAGGGGAAATTAGTTACGCATAATGAAAAAGAAAACAAAAAATGTTGGAAAAAGAGAAGGATGAAATTGAGGAAGAGCCTTTTTTCCTGAACGATCCCCCCTTTTTATCTTTTCCATGTTCTCTCCCTTGTCTGAGGTGGTTTTCTCTCTCCTCTAACCGTTTCCTCCTCTTTCTCTTTCTTTTATTTTCTTTTTCCTTTAAATCCTTGGCAGTCTACGTCATATTTAAATATCTCGCTGAAAGACCCACTAGGCACATGTGGAACACATTGTTTTGTATCTTGCAATTTGAACCAAAATCTACAAGTCGTGGAAAAATACACCAGGCACATGTGGAACATGCTGTTTTGAATCTTGCATTTTTGAAGCCAAATCCACAAGTCGTGGAAAAATTCACCAGGCACTTGCGGAACATGTTATTTTGTATCTAACTAACTCCCTCTAGACTTGTTTACACAAACAATGCACAAACCCAAATGTATGATCCGAAACAAGATAATGCATGATGAAATTAGTCAAATAATGCACAAATGAATAAAAATGGCCTAAACTAATGTATGAACACACACACACACACACACACATATATATATATATATACATATATATATATATATATATATATATATATATATATATATATTATGTGCTCATCAAATTCTCCCAAGCTTAGACATTTGGTTGTCCTCAAGCAAAGAAAATGTAATGAAACAAAATAATAAATGCAAACAGAATTATGTGTTAGTATCTAATCTCAAATCTAAATTCACCCAATAATATTCTAGATGCGCACATTGCACATTCGTTGGGTCCCTAAGGGAAATTTATTCAATGAGTAAAGGCACAAGACATTAAGGAGGAAAATCTTTGATTTTTGTTCTCATTCATAAAATGATTTCTTCTGAGGTTTCTAGCCCAGAAAACACTTACCTACTAACTAAGCATGGATCCTCCACTCAAATGCTTTGCACTTACCACAGTCTCAAAGGAGTGCCCCTTTTACTACTAACACACAATCTCAAAGGGATGTCCATTTCACTTATTCTTATTAATAATTATATTCTCCCTCTCTTTTTTTGTGAAATTGACAGGCATTTCTCCAATAACCAAATGCAGTGATTGTCATCTTAGAAACCTAAAAAGTAATTTAAGTCTATCACTCAAAAATTATCTTCCTTACATGCCAATTGTCAAGAATTCTTGTGTAGTATGTAATTTTCCCAACAATTATCCAATGTACTTCACAAAATATAAATGAATAAACATAAACTTGAGTCAAGATGATGTGTACGTTATACAAATGCAACAACTAACATGCAATTGACCCTACCAAGCTTAGATGTTTAAGTTGTCCCCAACATAAACACAATAACTAAAAATAGAAGGGACAGAACTCACAAAATTACTGGTGGTGGCGATGGAGCAAAGCCATAGTGTCTTGGAGTAATTGTTCCACACGTTGCTGGAGGAGGAGTTGAGTATCGCGGACCTGCTCGAACTCATTGTAATGGCGTTGTTGGTGCAAGCGGAGCTCAGCAAGGGATTGATACTAGCAAATGCTTCAGAATCAGAATCTGTAGGACTTGATAGCACTCTAGAGGGTGGACAAAGTGTAGGAGGAGAGGAATTGTAGGCATCAGATGCCGAAACGTCCACATGTCTTTACCATGCACAATAGTAAACTCAGGATTAGGAAGAGGTTGAGGTGTCATGCCTTCTATAGAATTCAATACCAAACAATATTGACCATCTCATTTAACCAACATGTCATTCTTTACAAGCATATCAAGATCAATACAAGATGTCCCAGATATTGGCTTGTCATCCTCCAAGGGAATGTTGAAATGTAGAGCAATAGTCGTGATTAGTCCACCAATTGCTATGTTCCTGAGGATGCTTTCCCAGCCTTAGTGAGTTAACGAGCCAACCAAGCACCTGAGTCTAATTGAACATCATTAACCATACCCCACATAAATAATAACTCAGATTTCCTAACAGTAACAGTGTTATCACCCCAAGCAAACAATGTATGAGCTAATAAGCGATGAGTATAACGAAAACAAGGGTGATGGATGTGGGATTCTTAGGAATCAAATGAAATAAACTAACTAGAGGTAGATAAACAACACCAAAATGAATGTTCATCAAAAGCACGAGGGTACCTCCTCTCACTACCGCTAGGAAACCCAAAAATGGCATTCTTCTCAGCTAACTCAAGGGTAAAATTAGTGTTGTGCAATCCAAACTTACTCAACCCCTCTATGCAATTATTTCCCTACAAAATATCTACACTAACAAAACTAAGATATTCAAGAGTGATTCTCTCATAAGCAGGGTGTTTCAAGTTGTCAAAAGTGGTCCAACCAATTTTTCTCAGCATCCCAATCACTTCTTCTAACATCCCTTAGGCATTCAAAGCATTTTCATCAATATATCGAGTAGGGAGAATAACCCTCTTAATCAAAGAAGCGTACCTTTGTGTTTGTTCTTTGTAACATCCTGTCAAGATATTACTAATTTTTAATAAAATAAATAAGAAAAATAATAAATACGCTACATTTAATAATACCTCATTTTCCAAAAAGCGCGGGAAATTTAAAACTTTTATTAATTCCAATAACAAAACCAAAATCCATAATTATAAAAATGGAATAGTCTAAAAACATCTGATAAGAGTTTACAACTTATTCCACAATCATAAAACATAAAAAAAATATAAAACTCCCAACCTTTTCCCCGCTCCGTGGTTAAGTCTCACCAGGACCACCTGCAACAACATCATCTGCTTACGTGTACCGCGTACACGATCATCGCCAAACACAAGCAGATAGGGTGAGCTTAAAAGAAAAAACATATAAATATATATATATATATATAAAACACACATATATTTATATATATATATATATATATATATATATATATATATCATACAATCACCCAAAGAGATTTCCTCATTTGATCCCATATCACATGGCCACAACCATGTTATTCGTGTTCTACATCTTCTAGTGATTACCTCAAGATAACTTGCTGCCACACCTATCGGCCACAACCGATAGAGCACGTGCGGGAAGCCATTGCTACGGATCACACACCGCAATGCCAAGTGCAGTTCCCAAATATGAACATAGTTCGCAACGTTCCAAGACTACCAAATTCGTCAGTCAACTACTGAGGAGGGAAATTTAACTGGACCCATTCGTACTGGCCACAACCAACACACTCACACCGGCAACACTCGCCAACTCGAGCTCAACTCAAGGGTTTCTCGTGTTCATCCATCATCCCGAGACACAACTCAAGAGATGCTATTCCGAGCCACAACTCAAGGAACACCACTTGCTTAATCCCCTATCCCAAGCCACAACTCAAGGGATACGTTCCGAGCTTAACTCAAGGACACTAGCAATCCCACCTTTGAAGCATCACCAAAAGCCTTGTAGATCACGCCTACAAAACTAGCAACCCAAAGTTGTAACAACAAAATCGTTTGGCAGGGGACACGTACCGCTAGGCGCTGCCGCTTCCAAACTGTCTGGCGGGGGACGCATACCGCCAGGCACCAAGCGCCTCAAAACCATCAATCACAGAAGCCACCGCTTGGCGGGACAGCCCACACTGTCAGACGGACATACTCTAGTAATCTAAGTCCACTCATCCTAGCGATATCGCCTGGCAGATTGACCCTCGTCGTCAGGCACCACACCTTTGTTGCTCCCTGGATCCGTAGCTATGGCCTGGCATATCTCGCTCTGTCGCCAGACGCTACACTAGTACAATGATGGTTACTGGTTTTGATCTTCCACCTCCATCCTTATAGCTTACGTACATATCAAATCCAACTCACCATCATATACTCCTATTCAATTAACTTTGTGTATTCATTATGGTATCCAATTAAGACCTATCAAGGTCCTATATTTTGCTCCCACCAGTTTATGTATCACACCAGTATTTCAACTCCTATTATTTCTTATTAACCTCACATACTCAACTCAACATAACCTATCCACAATTTAGGTAGTTTCAATTTACACGCTCATAATCTAGTGACCCCAGGTTCCATCATATTGAACCAATTCTCACAGAAAACTCCCCAGACCCTCAATTCTCTCTCGGCCAAGAATAATTACAGCCTCTGCACTGGCTCCTGGTGGCAAGCCACATGCCGCCAGGCGATGCATACCATCTGGGCATTTCCAGACTTTTCTCCCAGCACCCATAACCCCAACCTTTCACCATTCTTCCTTCTTTGCAAATTTCCATCAATCTCCATCCAAATTCATTCACATTCAAAATAATCCATAACCTAATCACATTGATCAATAATTTCCAATGCCAATTCATAGTATTCATTTTCGAATCATAAATAAAGACACCAACATTCAACCCTAAAAGGTGTTCATAGCAATTTATCAAATTGAACCTTCAACCATATATAATTCTACAATATAACACATAACATCATCAATAATCAAGTAGGACTTCATTTTTCCCCGAACAGAATCACCCCAAAACACACAGAACATAAAAAACGAGTCAATTCGACTCGCGTCGCCTGGTAGGTGTTCATCACCACCAAGCAGTTCATCACAAAACCCAGAAAATGGGTTGCAGGTTTGTGGCGCCTGGCGGTACAGGGATTCACCGCCAGGCGGTTCCTCAGGGAACCTAGAAACACACTAAAATGGCATGTGCCGCCTGGCGGACTATTCATAACCACCAGGCGATTTCTAGAAATTTTCCAGAAACACAAAATTCGACATACATCATGGAGAAATCATGCATATTCAAGTCACACATCATATATTTAATCAAAATCATAACACTAACGTGGTAAAACCCCTAACCTGGATTCCTTAGCTTAACTTTGGCACTTGAAAATTCTCCCTTGATTCCAATGACCTTCCTTGACTCTTCTCAATTTAGTCCAACGATTCACTCAAACCTTACAACTCTCAAATTTCGTTCTCTCCTCTGCTAGCACAATGGCAAACCACCAAAACCCTCTCTCTTACCACTAATTGGCCTTTTAATTGGGTCTTAATGTGGTTTAATTGCATAAAAACAAAAGTGATTTAAAACTAGTGTTTATTGCCATTCATGAGTGCATTATGGATTGTTCTTCAGCCACTTCTAGGTTGCCCATTCATCTAGGGTTTCCTTCAACTATTCACGTTCAAGCCAAAACTAATTTTAGCAAAAATAAAGTTTAATTTAGGTTCTCTAAGGCTTGAACCCACAACCACACCAATGCCAATTCAATGTACAACCATTACACCAATTCATGTTTCTTGATGATTAATATAGTTTTATAGTTATCTCATCATTCAACATGATCAATCATAACCTTAAAAATAATAACAATTAAATAACACATAATTGGCATACAAAGGACTCGAACCTAAGTCCTTTCACACAATTAAAGCACTCTCAACCATTTAAGCTAGTACTTTTCCACATCATACAAGTTGGGATTTAATGACATAAAGGCTCCCACTTCCCGCATATATAAATTAATTATTTATTTAATTAATTAAATTTCGCGGGTCTTACATTCTTCATTTTGGAAGACAATACCATGGTTATTGTCCTCAAAGGAAGAAGAAGATCGCATCCATTTTCTGGTGTCGGTGGATGTAAGACCCGCAGAATTTAATTAATTAAATAAATAATTAATTAATAAAAGCGGGAGGCTAGTGCATTTATGACATTAAATTATGTTATGTATGACGTGGAAAAGTACTAGCTCAAGTGGTTGAGAGTACTTTGGTTTGTGTGAGAGGACTTGGGTTCGAGTCCTATGTATGCCAATTATGTGTATTTTGTTATTAATGTTTTAATAATATGTTGGGCCACACTCAGTATGAGATAATGCTTGAATTCCCTAATTTCAGAAGTTAAGCAAGGGGAGTTGAACCCGAATCTTAATTTTACTGCACTGTTTTGTTTGATTGTGATGAATTGTGGCCCTAAAAGTTGTGGTTTTCGGGGGGACTATTGCATGATTCGGGGTTGTGGTTTTGGGGGGACTATTGCATTGGGATTGGACCTAATAGTTGCCTATAATGGGATGGTATGTGGTATAATCTGGGATATTGCAAAGTTGGGTGATTGCAGACTATTTTAGTGTCCAAATATTGCTTATGTGCTTATCTAAATTGTGCTTAAAGAATTGGTGTGGTTGAGATGTATTTTGGGTCACTGGTGCAGTGGGTGTGTGCATGAATTAGTGTCAAAACCTGCAATTCTCGCTCAGGCGAGTCAGGCTCGCCTAGGCGAGATGTGTAGGGACGCGTATTCTCTGTCTGCTCGTGGCCATCGCTCAGGTGGAGAGTTTTAGAGTTTGGGCGAGGGCTCTGTCTGCATTTGTGTGGTTTGCTTGAACAACTCGTGCAGGCGAGGTTGGTGGTTGTCTTGAGCGGGAGTACGTCTCGCCTAGGCGAGACCCTCTCGCCTAAGCGAGATCACGAGGGAAGGTCTGGGGTGTTGAGGGACTCGTGGCCTTGACAAGGCACTTTTATTTTGGGCGAACGAGAGCCTCGTCCAAGCGAGCATGAGCTCGCTTAAGCGAGAAAACATAGGCTATAGTGGTTCTAGAGGCTTGCACAAGTTGGGGGTCTAGCTATGAGAGGTGGGCTGTAATGGTTAAACAAAGGTTCTAATTTAAGCAAGCAAGGGCGAAGGGGTACGTTTAAGGAAGATGTACCTATTGTGCCTATAAGTCGAGATGAAACTTGTGAGAGGTGTTCTACATGGCTTTAATAAATATCTTCTTGGTGGACTTGCTGGTGTTCCATGGGTTGTGGCCCGGAACGTATCCTTGAGTTATGGCTCGGGATAGGGGTTAAGCACGTGGCATTCTAAGCCCGGAATGACTTTCCTCGAGTTGTGGCTCGAGATAGCGGATGAACACGAAGAACTTTGAGTTGTGGCTCGGGTTGGTGAGTGTGCCGATGTGAGTGTGCTGGTTGTGGCCAGTACGGATGGGTCCAATGGATTGCCCTCCTCAGTGGTTGCTGACGAGTTTGGTAGTCCTTGGACGTTACAGACTATGTTCGTATTTGGGAACTCCACCTAGCGTTACGGTGTGTGATCCGTAGCATGATTCCCGCACGTGCTCTATCGATTGTGGCCGATAGGTGTGGCAGCAAGGCAGGTTGAGATACTTACTAGAAGATATAGACCCCTGTTAACATGGTTGTAGCCATGTGAAAGAAATGGAATGAGGTTCCCTGATGTACTTAATATACATGGCGGTGGCCATGTGGAGGGAAGGTAACGTGACTTCCATTAGGTGCATCGGTGTACATGGTGGTGGCCATGTGATGGAAATAGAACGAGACTCTATGGGAAAATAAAGGATACTTGATATGGTGGTGGTCATGCCGTATAAAGAGAGAATTGGTGTTGTTGTTATATTATTTGTACTGGTTAAACATGTATGTGTATATATATATATATATATATATATATATATATATATATATATATATATTCTTGTATGTTTTAACTGTTAGCTCACCCTATCTACTTGTGTTTGGCGATGATCATGTACGCGGTACACGTGAGCAGGTGATGATGCAGGTGGAGCTAGTGAGGCTTAACTACGGAGAGGGGATAACTTGGGGATCTTATTTTTATGATTTTGAATCAGTTGTAAACATTTATGTTCTTGGACTTTTTATTTTATAATTGACGAATACTTGTCTTAATTTTCATTATCGATATATGAAATAAAGACTTAAATTTCCCGCATTTTGGGAAATGAGGTATTATTAACTGCGACATTATTATATTATTTTTTTAAGAAATAAATGATGCTGAGGTATTATTTCTTTTTATTTTATTAAATTCGTAATATCCGGATGGGATGTTACAGTGGACGTCTCCACCATTTGAGAGAGTGTGAAAACTACACGACTAGGTGCTGGAGTGGCTAGAGGTCGCGATGATTTAGTGCAACTAATGGTGACCTTCGCGGAGGCATGAGCGGAGTGGGGCTTGCTTGTCAGAATAACACGACGACTTGAATAGTGCATCATCGCCGGCATTAACCGGTGGTGGCTGGTGAAAGGCGTAGAGCACACCAGGCGAGGCACTAAGGGTTGGGTGAAATAAACTTCCCCCCTTCTAGCACACTTAAACATTCACGCTGCTCTTCTTTTCTTTTTTTCTCCATTTTTTTCCTTTTTTGTTTTCTTTTTTTTTTCTGATAAACAATACTCATTCAAAATACCTTGTATGTGGTGATGTTAATGCAACATTGGCCACATTTTTTTTCAAAAACACCACATAAATACACCTTAAATCTTTGACCATTCACTATAAAACTTCTTTTTAAATTGAGGTCTGAAATTTCAATTGTACCAAATGGAAACATTTACGTCACAAAAAACGGAGCATACCACCTGGACTTTCACTTACTAGAAACAATTTGACCCTAGTATTTTATAACAACACATGTTGCCCTAGTGTAAGCTCTTTATGCACAATTTTTTTATCATGCCAGTTTTTTGTTCTTTCCTTATAAATGCTAGCATTCTCATAAGCCTGTAGTCTAAATTCATCCAACTCATCCAATTACAGTAATCTCTTTTCACTTGCATTCTTTAAATCGAAATTCAAGAATTTAATAGCCTAAAATGCTTTATGTTCTAATTCCACTAGTAAATGACTTGATTTCCCATACACCAGTTGATATGGAGATATTCCAGTAGGAGTTTTAAAAGTTGTACGGTAAGCCTAAAGTACATTATCTAGTTTCCTAGACCAATCTTTCCTAGATGAGCTCATGACTTTCTCTAAAATTCTCTTTAACTCCATATTGGAAATTTCCACTTGCCCACTAGTTCGTCGATGGTAAGGAGTAGCTATCTTGTGTTTCACACCATATTTTTCCAAGAGTGCTGCAAATTTCTTGTTATGGTAATGTGAACCTCCACTAATGATTGCTCTTGGAACCCAAAATCTTGAAAATATGTATTTCTTGATGAAAGAAATTACCAGTTTAGCATCATTAGATGGTAATGCCCTAGCCTCCACCCACTTTGACCCATAATCCACTACAACCAAAATGCATTGGTTTGAAAAAGAGGAAGGAAATGGTCCCATAAAATCAATACCCCACACATAAAAAATTTCCACTTCCAATATGTTGTTTAAAGCCATCTCATTTTTCTTTGAAATATTTCCTACCCTTTGACATCTATCACACTTCTTGATAAAACCACGGGCATCTTTAAAAAGACACTACCAAAAATAACATAAATCAGTCGCTAATACCATTAGCGACTCAATTAGCAACCAAATTTACGGGGTAACAAAAACCTTGGTGGCAAAAACAATAGTGACCTATTTTATTTAGTTGCTAAATAGCTACCAAAATATCGGTCGCTATTTGGTCCCTAAAAGTTTGGTCATTTCCTAAGCATAAGAGACCAATTTAGCAACCGGAAGTGATAGTAAATTCGGTTGCTAGTTTGGTCGCATAAGGTAGGTGGTTAGCGACCAACTATTTTGGTCACTAAAGTATGATTATTATATTTATGTACAATTTATTTTGGTTGCTAAATAGGTGGCAAAGTTATGAGACAAACAACGACCAATTAAATCGGTCGCCAAAGTATGATTGTTGTATTGATACACAACTTTTTTTGGGTCGCTGAAATAGTGGCAAATTTTTTTGTGAACAGAGACTAATATTGGTTGGTAGCTAAATTGGTGGCAAAGTTCGGAGACTAACAGCGACCCATAAAATTGGTCGCTGATTAGCAAAAAAATGAAAATTTTGTTTTGTATTATTTACGAATTTTACTTGGTTAAACACAATATTTTTACTTGTTTATGAGTGATAAAATTTAATCTAGCTAAGTAATAACAAACTACATTACATAATATAGTAAAGTGTAGTACATACATTACAAGTGGTAAATATATAACATGATCCAAAAGAACAAAACAAAAATAGTTTGAAAGTGTGCAACATTGAAACACACCAAATAACTAAACATGTAACTAATGATCGCCTGGTTTACTATCACTAATATGGTCTACTCTATCCTCTCCAATAGTAGGAGGATCACTAGGACCTGGCACAACATTCTTCAAATGAATATGTTGCAAAATAAGTTTCATTTATTCATCTTGTTGGTGCATACATTCATTTTTTTCATGCATACGTTCACTCTGTTCGGCATGATTTTTCAGTAAGTGTTCAACCTTTTCTTCAAGTGTCTTCTCCTTGGCATTCTTTGCCATAAGTTTAGCATTCAACTTTTGAATAGTCTCACACATTTATTCTATTTGATGTTCAATGTTGAAAGATAAAAAATATGTACCTACAACAAAGATAAAAAAAAAAAAAATCAATTTCTACCATCCAAATAGAGGAGTGGTTAAATTTCATGAATAGATTTTTCTATGAATACATTTATTTCATGAATACATTTTTCTATATCAACCTAATTGTATAAATTTTAATAAAAACAGAAAACAATTTAGGCGTTATTTTATTTTGGTACAATTAATGATATAAAAAAGAAATTATAAAAATTTGAACATAATACAATAAAGAAAGTTAACAAGAACCAATTGATGACAAGACTAGTATGTTAGATAAGTAAAAAAAAAATTCACTCATGTGAATCCAAATTGTGAATGCAAAACCAAGAATTACGAAATTCACGATTAAAAATAAAATCTAATATATAAAACTAAATAATACATATAAAAGCACACACAATGCAATTTGGATGTTTCATAAATTGAGGTGTTTCATGGTCCGAGTCAAGAACCAAAGTGATTTATTTATCAAATTCCATTGCCATAGTGTGAAACGTATCACACATCATTCAATACTAATTTTAGTGATCTAAACAAACATAATAAGTAAAGGGGGAAATAAAGAGACAATGAATACATAATAAAGGAGAGACAGTAAATATAAGCATTTTAAATGAAGAAAATTTCTAAAAATAGGGCTTTAAAAATTTTAGAGTTTAAGGTTTAACTTCAAAGTAACTTTTAAGCCAAAGGAACAATGGTAAGACACGTAACATATCAAAGAATACTTCATTGTTATTTACTTGAAGTTGAAACACATATATTCACTATGCATGGCATTAGAACTGGAAAGTCAGAATTAAAACATTAGTATGTAATGTTCTTTTTACCATATTAAATTAATTAGTAATATTGATCACATTAGTAATGATTTACAAGTGGTTACAACACCAATTATTACTTAATCAAATATATGGTTAATCAACCTAAGTAGATAATATGATTGTGACATAAAAGTAATGAATGTGACTAACAAAATCCATCCAAGCCAAATCTGACTCATAATAATGATTTGAAAGGAAAGCATCAGCCTTGCTATGTAGCAACCTCTTCAAACTGCAAAAGAAAAAGAAGTTAACAAATATTTTTAAGTAAGCCATGTTTAGCATTGAGTTTGCCAATAATGGGTTTAGAAGAGGAATGAATAACATGCATCTTTTTCATATAGCAAGAACAGAAGATAGGTATGAGAAAGATACCAAAATACTCTTTGCTTATAGCACAGTGAAGAATAGTGTCACCATTGTGTTGCATAAGATCTTGCAATGGAGCGGTGTGGCCAGAAAGGTTAGAAATATAAGCAAAGACCTTTTTTTTCCAGTTGAGAGCAGCTTGAAAGAGAGGTGTCTCTCCTTCTTTGTTCTTCAGTCTCACCAAGTAAATGCTCTCCTTCTTCATTCTTATGATCAACTCACATAGCTTTGAGAAACCCCTAGAAGTAGCAACATGTAGAGTGGTATCCCCTCGATATCTCCAAGCTTTATGCAATAAAGCAACAACTTTCATGAGATGAGACTTATATTTTGCTAAGTAAGGCACAATATATAGATCATGATCATAACTTTCTTTGTTATTTGAGTTGAAGGTATCAAAATCTAAAGAAGTTCACTCTGTCTTTTAATAACACTAAAAAAGTTTGTTGCCTGCTACAATAAATAAAGCTTATTGTTTCAACAAATAAAGTTAGATTATTCTAATGAAATGTTGGTTCAACAAACCCAATGCAAGAACAAACCTAATGCCTATTTATTCATTCACTTTAAGACTATACTGTAACTATTCAGACACAAAAACAAAAAGTATATTTAGAAAACTAAAAGAGAAGGAAAAAGTTAACTTAGTGCAATCTAGAGAGAAAACAAGAACAACTTTATCAATAAATTCCAAGGATTTTGAAAAGTTACCCAAATTATTGAAGGAATAAGTTGTTTCTAGGGCACTTTGAGCCTGCAATAGTTGAAAGAGCTCCTTTTCTATAGTTGAATCTTCAGGCTTTCAGCTCTTGAAACTTTTTATAGCTCCTCTCAGATTGCAAAAATGAGACACTTGTTAATAACAATCTTGCAAAATGCACTTTTTCTTTGGCAAACCATAACACTTGGATCCTTCATATGGCTACGTCGAGTACTAGCAGGTGGCAAAAAGGAGATATGGCAATAGCAAAGATGAATGCTTGGTCAAAGATGATTGACAACGAAGAACAAAAGTTAAAGGAGAAGGGTTTGGAGGAGAAAGGTTTGGCGAAGCAGAATGTACTTGGAGGAAAGAAAATTTGGGGAAATAAAAGTGAAAGCTCGCGTGGCATGCGAGAGGGAAACTAATATTTCAGAGAGAAGGTACTTTCTTTTTAAAATTAGTCATTTTTATCTCTAAATAATAATGACTACAAATTTAAGTATTCAATAATACAGTAACAAAAAAATAGTTTTCAATTCTATTCGACCAAAATTTAATTATTGGAATAAATTAATAATAAGTATTTGTACAAAAATACAATTTGAAAATTAATCAAAAAATACACATGTAGTAAAATATTTATGATAAAGCAATTTAAATAAGATGAAAAAAATATTTATGGCTAAATATCTTGAATTTCAATTTTCTTGTTTGGATAAAGCAATTTAATTTCCACTTTATGGTGAACCCAACTACACCATTGAGTCTAACTTAACTTAGCCCGAACTTCAATTTGAGACTACTTGTCTCGACTTTTGGTTTAAGTCGACTCGAGCTTATTCAACCTCAGCTGGTTCAACCTAGTCCAATTTGAACTGATTTGACCTTAATCGATTTGAATTAATTTGACCTCAGTCGATTCAAATCGATTTAGCCTAATTTGACTCGACAAAACTTTCAACTAGGGTAAATTGGTTTAAACCTTCAGTCTAGATCAACTCGGCTCGACCTAGGGCCTAAACTGACTTGACTCGACTTAGGGCCCGGACCGACTCGTGTCGACCTCTATTCTGAATTGACTCGGCTTGACCTTCGACCTATTCCGACTCGACTCAACCTTCAAATTGAGGGAATTCCTTAATTTTTGAGGGAATTTCATATTCTTTCAAATAAATAAACTATTCTCTTAAATTGTCTCATCCAAACACATCATACATCTATTAAACTATTAGATATCTAGATTGAGTCTCTTTGCATAGTTTGTAAAAACAAGTTAAAAATATGAGCTCGATAGAATTAAATTATTTTAAATCTAGTGTTTTTCTTTGAAATTAAATGGATTTGGAATGGTCTAACTCAAATTATAGTATCCATATATATATATATATATATATATATATATATATGTGTGTGTGTGTGTGTGTGTGTGTGTGTGTGTGTGTGTATATATATATAGAGAGAGAGATGAAAGTAAAGCCTATCATTAGCCATATACATATTATTCACAAAGGATTTCTCATGAATAATGAATAAGATGTCCAAGAAAAAGAAATACAAAGATCAACTACGGTGTAACCAATAACTATAATTTTATATCTATGGTTGAGTGGAAGATAAATCATTATAGATTAGGATATTGTCTCTTTTAGTACGTAAGGTTTAGACTAATCTTATTCGTTTTGATTAGAAAACAATTTTGCACTCTAGGAAAAGCAGCGGGAAATGGCGAAGTAGAGAGGGAAAACAAAAATCTCAAAGTGTTTAGGGGGAATTTAACTTTACATTCCTCTCACCTTTTTTTTTTAAATTCGTCAGAGTTACGGGGAACATGAAAATTTTTCTATTAAAATTATTTATTTTGTCTCGATCAAACTTATAATCTCTTTAATTAAAAAATCTATTATATAACATAAGTGTGGGCTCGTCTGATACTACACTATAATTATTTAATAAAAAATTATTTTGAACTCCAAACATGACATTTCACTTAATTATTTAATATTTAAATTTAATATATATTTGTGTTGGTTGTAGCGTGGTTTAGTTCATTCTATATTTTCATAATTTTTTCATCTATTTGAGTTAAGCCGATTTTAATATTTATATTTTTTTAATCGTTCATATACAGTAGAGTGGGCTTAGAGTGAGTTTGACTCACTCTAAAATCAACTTGTTTTAATATTGTATAATCTTCACCTAAAATTTTATATTTTTTTAATTGTTGAAATAAATTAGAATGGGTTTAGAGTGCGCTTAACCCAATCTAAAGCATGTAAAAATTTTGAAATAGAATTAGAGTCGTGAGACCTACTCTTCAAAGTGTCCAAAAACTAACTGACGCTTTAACATGGCAGCTAATTTAATACATTCTTGTAGTGTATTAAATTCAAAATTGTCAATACCTATTGTATGAAAAAAAAATCAATGACGAACTAGCTCGTAACTAATATTATTTTACATGTCAATGTTTAGTGACACAATTAAATATTAAATTTTATTTTTCAACTAAAACCAATAAACATTTAGCAACCATTAAAGTTTTGGATCTTAATATAACATTTAACCATGAACCCTAACCCTAAGTTTTAAAACCATATTGAATTTAACCATATTGAATTTAGCGACCAAAACAATTCGGTCGTTAAATGATGTGTTCAACATTTAGCGACCACTGCATATTGGTCACAAATTGATACGTTAAAAGCACTATATTCAGCGACCAAATAATTTTAAGTCGTTAATTACCATGTAATAAATATTTAGCGACCACTAAGTTTTCGATCACTAATTACAAAATTATACAAATTTAGCGACCACCATACTTTTGGTCACTGATTCATGCATTAAAAACATTTTAGTTAACGACCAAATACTTTTCAGTCGCTACTCATCATAAAAAACATATTTAATGACCACCATGATATTGGTCGCCAATGGAAAATTTATTCGATCGCTAATGTTGTTACTAAAAAGTTTACGTTCATTTGTAGAAATATAGCCACCGATTTAGCGACTAAATTGTAGCAACTATATGTTAAGGTCGCTATTTCAGTCGTTGATTAAATTTATGTAAGTACAATAATATTTTGTCGCTATATTGGTTGCAGATTGCAACAAAAATCATTCAGTGGCTAATTCAGTCACAAATAGCAACCTATATTTTTTTGTCGCTAATTTCGGTCACTAAAACATTAATTTTCAGTAGTGAGAGTAGGCCAATAGAAGCCACTTTATAGCACTTTAGAAGTTGTTCTCTCAACACCAAAATGCCCCTTCATAATCTGATCCATGACAATGTCAAAGGATACTCTCAAACTCATTCTCAACAACACATCGGCTAATGATACCATCACCACATTTTCTAAACAGTAGAGGATCATCCTAGAAATAACCTTTATCATCATGCAAGAATTTCTTTCTCTACTGAAAAGTCAAGTCATAAGGAATTATACCAACTACTTGAAAATTGGCGAAGTTTGCAAACCATGGCAAAGAAGTAATGGCTAGTAACTGTTCATCTAGAAACTCATCTGAAATAGGTTGTACTTCTCGAGAATCCCCACCAACCTTCAATCTTGAAAGGTGGTCAGCTATTAGATTTTGCTTCCCTTGCTTATCTCGAATTTTCAAGAGAATCCAACGGACTAATCGTGGCTTGGCTTCTTGCTTAGCAAACAAATACCTCAAAGCAGCATGATAAGTGTAAACAATAACTTTAGACCCCACAAGATAGGATCTAAATTTATCAAAAGCAAACATTATAACAAGCAATTATTTCTCAGTTGTGGCATAATTCTTTTGAGCTTCATTCAACACACGACTGGCATAATAAGTAACATGAAACACTTTGTCTTTTTTCTATCCTAATATAGCACCCACAACATAATCACTAGCATCACACATCAGTTCAAATGGTAAAGACCAAATAGGTGTTATAATTATAGGTGCATAGGCAGGTTGTTTGTTTAAGGTTATGAATGCTTGCAAACATGCATCATCAAACACAAAAGGAGCTTCTTTTTCAAGAAGGTTCATCATAGACTTTGCTATTTTAGAAAAATCTTTAATAAATCGTCTATAAAAACTTGTATGTCTAAAAAAACTTCTTACCACTTTTACATTCATGAATGAGGTAATTGTTCAATTATTTCCACCTTTGCTTTATTCACCTCAATACCTTTAGCTAAAATTTCATGACCAAGAACAATACCCTCTTTTACCATAAATTGACATTTTTCCCAATTAACAATAAATTAGTTTCTTGATATTTTTTCAACACTAAGGTCAAATTAGATAGGCAAGAATCAAATGAAGAGAAAAATACAGAAAAATCGTCCATGAAAATTTCAATACAATTTTCAATCAAACAAGAAGAAATGGAATACATACACCTTTGAAATGTTGCGGGTGCATTGTAGAGACTGAAGTGCATCCTCTTGTAAGCAAAGACTTCATAGGGGCATGCAAATGTTGTATTTTCATGATCTTCAAAAGCCATGGCTATTTGGTTGTAACCATAATAGCCATCTAGAAAACAGTAGTACTCATGTCTAGCCTATTTCTCAAGCATTTAATTTATAAACGAAAGTGGGAAATGGTCCTTCCTCGTGGCTTGATTCAGTCTTCTATTGTCAATACATGCGACACCCAGTAACTTTTCTTGTGGGAATAAGTTCATTCTTTTCATTTGTCATTATTGTCATCCCACCTTTCTTGGGCACCACATGAACCAGACTCGCCCACTCATTATCAGAAATTGGATAATAACGCATGCATCTAATAGCTTGATTACTTCTTTCCTCACCATATCTTTCATTGTGGGGTTGAGCCTTCTTTGTAGTTGACAAATATGTTTGAAGTCCTTTTCCAAATCAATTTTATGCATGCACATTGTAGGACTAATACCTTGCAAATCATCAATTTGCCAACCTATACCAGATTTGTGCTCTCTCAACACCTTTACAAGCTCCTCTTCCTCAACAACAGTAAGTTCATTACTTATAATAACAAGATTAAGCATTGTCTCATCTAAGAAACTATATTTAAGGTGAGAAGGAAGTGGTTTCAATTCTACCTTGGATGTCTCGTCTCCTCCACCTTCACTCCTGTTAAGGTCTTCTACTCTTCTTGTAGATTTAGATAAAGGCTTGAGAACTTCTAATTGATAGGCACACTACACCACTTCTTCATCCTATGATTATCCATTTCCTTTAACACCAGAGACTCAATGGTTTTAGCTCGAAAATAATCCCCCTTTTCCACCTTGTGCTTCATTGCTTCATTTATGGAGAAGGTGACTTTATCATCAGCCACCCTTAATATCAACTTACCTTGTTGTACATCTATTAATGCTCTTCCAGTGGCTAAGAATGGTCTTCCCAATATAATTGGAATCTTAGTATCCTCTTCCATGACAAGGCCAAAAAATCAGCTAGAAAGATAAATTTATCAACCTTTACAAAGACGTCATCCACTACTCCATATGGATAAGTCATTGAACGGTCCGCTAATTAGAGAGTTATCATAGTAGGCTTCACTTCTCCAATACCCAACCTTTTAAAAATTGATAAAGGCATCAAATTGATGCTTGCTCCAAGATCACACAATGCCTTACTCACCATTATACTTCCAATCTCATACGAAATCACAAAGCTTATTGGATCCTTCAACTTGGGAGGTAATTTTTGTTGAATTATTGCACTACACTCCTATGTGAGCATTATGGTTTCATCTTCTTGCAACTTCCTTTTTCTAGACAACAAGTCCTTCATAAATTTTGCATAGCTTGGCATTTTCTCCAATGCTTTAGCAAATTAAATATTAATATGGAGATTCTTAAAGTCATCAAGAAATCTTACAAATTGTTTCTCCTGATCTTTCTTCTTGAATGGAATAGTAGGAACATATTCTCTCATTTTACCATTTTCACTCTCTTCACTTTTATCTCCCTCACTCTTCTCCTTACAATTTTTCTGCTCATTTTTTTTGCTATCTTTTAGAATATCATCTCCTCGTTCATTTTTCACACTACCCACATCACTCTTTTTCTCATTTTCTACTAAACTCCCACTCCTCAATTGAGTTGTCTTACATTGTTCCTTTGGGTTTGGAATGGTGTCACTGGGGAATGTTCCAGGAGACCTGCTTGAGATTTTTCGTGAAAGTTGACCAATTTGATTCTCCAACTTTCAAATTAAAGCTTCCTGGTTCTTGAAATTAGTCCTTGTCTCATTCATGAAATTAGAAGTTTGTTCCACAAATCTTGAGGTTTGCACTATTAGCTTCGCCAAAGCACTCTCCCAAGTAGACATCTTGCTTCCTTGGTTGCTACTTTGTGCTTCATATTGATAAGGAGGCTTTGGTTGATTATATTGATTCGAACCACTCCAAGGTTTGTTTGTTAGGCTCCTCCAATTTGAAAAATTATTAGCAAATTGACTTTATTGTTGGCCCACTGCATTCACCTGTGCCTCTTTTTGAGTTACTTGACATTCACCATTTTGATGTATTCCTTCACAAAAATCACACATTAAAGATGTTGTATTAACTGCTTTTGCTTGCATATTCCCCAACTTCTGAGTCAACTCGGTCATTTGTTGTGTTATCAACTTATTTTGGGCTAGGATAACATCCAAATTATTGACCTCTAACACTCCAGCTTTTCTATTTTGCCAGTTAAACTGCATATTCACTATATTACTTGCTATTAACTCAAGAGTCTCCAAAGCCTCCTCGGGTGTTTTCAAATTAAACGATCCTCCAATTGTTGCATCCAAAATTGCTTTAAAAGATTGTGCAAGACCATTATAAAATATTTGGACTTGCAACCAATCTCGTAAAACATGATGTGGGCATTTCCTCAATAGCTCCATGCACCTTTCCCAAGCCTCGTATAGAGATTCAGTTTCTTGTTGCACAAAAGTCGTGATTTCATTTCTCATTCTCGCTGACTTGGATGGAGGAAAGTATTTGGTTACAAATTTTGTAGCCATATCTTCCCATGTAGAAATACTACCTTGAGGTTGTGTTTGAAGCCAACTTCTAGCTTTATCCCGTAATGAGAAAGGAAAAAGCTTAAATCAAATTGCATCATTTGAAACTCCATTAATCTTCAAAGTGTCACAAATGGCCAAAAAAAAATTTAGATGAGAATGAGGATCCTCTAAAACAGCACCTCTAAATTGATTTTGCTTACTTATAATAGTGCAAGCCTGATTTCAAAATTGTTGGCTTGAACAGGAGGTCTCACGATGCTCCCTTGATAATTATTTGTATTTGGCATCGATAATCAAGTAGAGTCCTCCTCAGAGGTTGTTCTTCAACCATTGTTGATATGAGATCTTTCTTATCAATTGATGATCCTGATTTTCTTTCTACTTCTTCTTTCTTACGATACTTCTATTAAGTCTAGCAGTATGTTCAATTTCTGGGTCAAAAATTAAAATTTTTTCTGCAATTGTACCTTGCATAAACAACTTAGAAACACAAGATTCTAACAACAAAAATCACGTGAAAACAGAAATAAAAATTAAACAAAATAATTAAAACAGAAAAAATAATAAATTGAAAACAAACAATTTTGACTGCCTAAAAATTAAAACTGAAATCTTAAGCGAATTAGATAGCTTATCAACAAAAAAATCAATCCCCGACAACGATACCAAAAACTTGATGAACGTTTGGCAAGTGAACTAATCGTTAATGTAGTAATAGAATATCATCCTCTGGGATTGACTCGTTGAATACTAGATTCCTAATTTACGTAATTTTGTGCAAATGAGATTCAATAAAATTGCAAGCATAAAATTATAACAAAAGCTTCAATCCATATAAGAACTGTTAGAGGATTGATTTTGTACAATTTCCTCTAGAATTCTACTCCTTTCCAATTGATTTCAGCAATGTAATCATCCACTCGAGTTTACTCAAAGAGTTGTTTTACCCCAAATCCCTTAATAGGTAAAATTTATTAATTGAATTCAAACCCCAAATTCCTTTAGTCAGTTTACAAAAGTTCAATAGAATAATGAAAATCAATACTCATCTCTATTGAAAACTAATTAGACATGCCCAATTTCCCAATTGTAACATAACTTAACCTCTCTTATTTATAATCGCAAACAATCCTCAATTTCCCAATTGTGAAATTGCTCATAGAATAAACATTAAAACCATAAACAAAACACTAGGATGAATAACATCAACAAAACATCAAATGTAAAGAGTAGAACCTATAATCTAGAGTTTTACATCAATCCTCCAACAAAAAGGGAAATTAGTTCTGCATAATGAAAAAGAAAACTAAAAATGTTGGAAAAAGAGAATGACGAAATTGAGGAAGAGCCCTTTTTCGTGAACGATCCTCCCCTTTTATCTTTTCCACGTTCTTTCCCTTTGTTGGGGTGATTTTCTCTCTCCTCTAGCCATTTCCCCCTCGTTCTTTTGCTTTTATTTTCTTTATCCTTTAAATCATTGTCATTCCACAACATACTTAGATTTCTCACTGAAAAAACTCATAGGTCGTGGAAAGACCCACCAGGCACCTATGGAACACGTTGTTTTGTATCCTACAATTTGAAACAAAATCCACAGATTGTGGAAAAACCACCAGGAACCTGTGGAACACGTTGTTTTGAATCCTACATTTTTTAGACAAATCCACAAGTCGTGGAAAAATTCTCTAAACACTTGTGGAACATGTTATTTTGTGTCTAACTAACTCCCTCCACACTTGTTTACATGAACAATGCACAAATCCAAATGTATGATCCGAAACAAGATAATGCATGATGAAATTAGTCCGATAATGTACAAATAAATAAAAATGGCCTAAACTAATGTATGAATACACATATATATTATATGTTCATCAACACTTAAAAAAACCAACAAGCTTCCCATTAATATATAAAAATTACAAGGCAAAATACATAATAGAACTAATATAAGAGCATAAAGTGGTATTATGAAACCCAAAAAATATTCGGTATTTTTTAACAAAAATTTCTAGCTAAAAGCTTTCTTGATATCAATCTTAATGGTCACATTTGCCCCGTATAGTTATTTATAATACAAAGAAATATTTAGTGTAATTCTTTTCCTTTTAAAAAATATAAGTGTAAAATTCAACAAAATAATAATTATTTCGATTATAGGTGTTCATGAGTTTAGACAAATTTATTTTACTTCACTAATAATTTTGATACTATTAGATATTTTAATAAGATGGAAAAAGACTTAACTATACATGTTAAATAAAATAAACTTATATATTTATTAACACAATATATTATTATTATTATTATGTATAAATAAATGGTCAGAGAAATGAAGTTTTCAACTGCAAATTAAGGTATATTTTGTTTATAGTAATATAAACAATATCAACTTAAATATAGTAGGGTTAAATATGTTTTTGTCCCTTAACTTCCAGTGAAAATTGAAATTAGTTCATCTTTGAAACTTTGACCAACTTTGTCCCCCAATTTTAGAAATGCAGGAATTTAGTCATTTTAACCAAATTTTCTTAACTTTATTTGACGTTTCAAACATGTTTCATGATAGCATTTTAAATGTTTACACCATTTGACACATTTCCACTACAATGTTAGTAGAGAAATGCGTTTGAAACACCAAATAAACTTAACAAAATTTGGTTAAAAAAACTAAATTCATGCATTTCAAAATATGAGAGACTAAATTGGTCCAAAGTTTCAAAGACAGACTAATTCTAATTTTCACTGAAAGTTAAGGGATCAAAAACATATTTAACCCAATATAGTATGATAAAAATTTACACATTAATAATATAAAACAATTTTTATTGCCATTGAATTATAACGTACTATACAACTTTTGCTATACAATTATCTTAAACCTCATACTAACAAGGATTTATAGTTAAATGATAGCGTAAAGTCATTTTATTTAAGAATCTAGAAAATGGTTTAAGAGTGGTGGTTTTAAGAGATGATACTAGAATATTTTAATAATAAAAGGTTGAAACTATAAATGAATTTTCTATTAATAGAAGTTCATTTTATAAAACCACATTCTCTCTAAACTTCTTTTTGGCCTTTCTTCCACCTTCTCTCTAGATCTTTGGCTCCATATTTCATCTATTTGAATATCAGAGTACGCCATAGGACTCTTGGCATTGAGGTATACAATTCTACTCGATCACAATCTTGAACAGAGTAAGTTCAATGTTTTTCCTTCTTTTTGGTATTTTAAGAAATCTATTACATGTGGGGTATTTTGGGCTTGCATGTTTCATTTTAGGACTCAAGATGAATCTTTGTTCGGTTAGGATTGTTAGGGTGTGTCATGATTGTTGATCAGACTTTTCTACATTCAGGTAGAGCAACCTGTGTGAGATAGATTCTATGGAGTATGTGAGAGTTGATTTTGTAGAGAGCACCTTTTGGAGTTTATGAGTGTTTATCTAGCTAAGGGAAGCTAACAATAATTGTACACTTACTTATATTTATTTTAACTTGTGTATTGCTTTCAATTGAGATGATGTAATTGTTTGATTTTGATTTTGTTTGATTTGAAACTAATATGTGATGAGAAATGTGGACTGGTTGTAAATTCATGTTATGAGTTGATCTCTCAAATATTCAACTATTTTGGCAAATTGTTTGAGTATAATGATGAGATTGATTTGTGTTTTTATTGCTTGGAGCATGGTTTTTTAGTTATTTTAGTATCATTGTTTGTGGGGCTGAATTGATTTGACTAGGATTGTCTAATTTGATCTTTGAGAAGACTAGTTTTTAACTAAAATAAGGCTGTTTAAACTAAGAAAGAGCTAAAGTTGCATAGATAGTCATGTTTGACAGTTTATTCAAGTCAATTTGATAGTTAAAACTTCGGTACAACATTGGGAAGTACCGTAGGACCATGAGGCACCATCTGAAAAACACAAGTTAATGAGTATCAAAGGTCCAAAGTATCTAACACTACCTTGGGACTTCTAGGCACTCTTAAGTCAGTGGTTCCAATGGTCTGGGCGCCACTCCAGGGTTATTGGGCGTTCACTTCAAATTTTCTATATTATTATTTGTAATATTTTATTTGCAAATTATACTAATGCAATAGAAAATAAATGATGAATTATTATATATTTAAATTAAAATAAATATTACGTGATTAATGCTATGAGGTGAGTTTACATTGAGGTGACTTACATATGAATGATATGTGATTGAAAATCTAGATGTATTGTACGAATTGTATGTTATGGAAATATGTGAGAACTTTTGTTGTTTTGTATTGTATGCATTAAGGATAATGTAGAGATTCCCAATGTGAGAATACTACATTGATTTTATGATTAGGGTGTATTGAGTGTTGATTCTAGAAAGGGGTTATCATGATTCTATTAGACTCCCACTCACATAGAGGAAGGTGTCTAGTTGTGAGAATTGAAGAAAGTTCTATATTTGAAAATATGGTTGTTGACTAAACTTTCAAATATTGAATTTCCCCTATCATGCTTTATGGAAGGACGAAGTTGCCCTGCCTTGATAATTATATAGATATGGCTCGTGTTTGGTATGAGTGAGAGGTGACAAGTGCATGATCTCTAAGTCTAGTCAATACAAGTGTCTTCTAGGAGTAGAGTAAAATGTTAGTTTTGTATGACTCATTTTGAGCATGCTTTGTGGACATCTCATTAATGATCAATTTGAAGGAAAATAATTTGACTATACCATGTTTTAATTTGAGTAATAAGAATTGTTATAATTACATCAGTTTACCCTATTTTTTGTGTTTGTTTGTGATCTTTCGTTTGTAATGATCGTACATTATATAAAAACAGATAATGGTGCAGGGTTGAGAAATAGTAAGATTGTTGATGGACAATTAGAATACAATTTTTTCTTTGGTTTTATATTGTATAGCTCTTCCATCGGTTGAAAATCTTTATATATTTTAAGAATTTTATTAAAATTCAAAAAGAACTACAAAATACATATTGTATGTTTGTATGTTTCGTTTATTGCTTAATATAAATCTATTATTTTGGATGTTACATTTTAGTACATAATCGATCATTAAACTCATAATATTATGTTACACATAACAACACTAACTATATTATTAATAATTTAGAAGACACGATATTTGATCAAGTTAGAACTACCTAACAAATTATTCAAATCTTGTTATGAAATTGATTGATTGTCCATTGAGTTGCTGAAAGTTACTCAGCTTGATTATTATTAATAATATTTACATTATTTACATTAAGTATGTAACCCTTGAGTTGTACCCTTTGGGTTGTCTTTTGTACCTATAAATAGGGACTTTTCTCCCTTGATAATGAGATACAAAAAACTAGTATTTGATGCTCTACTCTTTCTCTTTATTCTTCTCTCTATTATTAACTTTATTTTATAACACGTTATCAGCACGAAGACTATCCAACTGAGTTAATGGAGATGTTTTCTCTTTAAGGACAATGTTTTGCATACCTCAATTCAAGCTCTTTATGATCTTTTTCTTATTGACAATTTTTCTTATATTCTTCTTTTTTGTGATAAAAAAGTGTTTGACTTTATCAATTTTCATATTTGTCTAATTATTATTATTATAATTGTTGTCTATATTAATTTTATAGTTTCATAAATAAAATTTGATTATTATCAATATTTTATGAGTCAATTTTAAACAAGTCAAACCTTACAAAATTTGAATTTGTGACTTTTGATATTACAAGGAAAAATTACTCATCTTCTTGAGTATTAGAGGTGAAATACATCTAGATGCAATGAGTCTTGATGATACTCTAAAAAAAGGAAAAAAGAAAGAATGTGGAAATAAAGCATCTGAATGCCTTCTTATCGCCAAACAAAACAATGAATTTTTAATGAAAAATTATGAAACCAAATTGATTATGCCTCATTTCTAGAAGTGAATGGAGCAACATCCATCAAACTAAATTGGTTATGCTTTGTTCCAGAAGTGAATATAGCAACATCTAATTCATATTTTCATGGTCATAAAGGAAATTTCAAAGAGACATTTTGTCATTAGAAGTGGAACAATAGTGTGAAAAGGGAAAAAAAGGATGAAAACAGTGACAAATAATATGACAATATAATTTATCACTACGGTGGTAAAGTCATTTGGGTCGTACTTGTCTTACATCAAAGCATCCTAAAAACAGGAGAAGAACATAAAAACACACTTTGTGTTTATAAAAATGATGATTTTGATTTTGGCCATTCAGATGTCATTCATCTTGATATTATTATTTTTCTTTGCTAAACTAAATGGAATGGAAGATGGAAACATTGATCACCTCATTGGTGATGGAAGTATTAAGAATTTTTTTTTTTAAATGGAAGAAGAAGTTTCTATGTGACAGTATAAAATATATTTTTATATATTAAATTATTTTTATAATAATTTAATTAATTTAAGGTGAATTCTCTATGGTATTATTATTATATAAAATATGCATGTTTGATGTTAGTTATGTATAAGTAAGAAGAATCAAATTTTCTTCTATATTATGAAATGTATATGTGAAATGAGTGTACGATGAACATTTATTATTACTATTATTGTTATTATTATTATTATTATTATTATATATAATTGTTATAAAAGTGTCAATGTATAATATTGATATTTTTCTAATTAAATGGAGAAAAATTGGATTTATGGTGCATTACTTGATTGAAATTGTATTGGTGGATGCAACTGAATTTGTGTAGCCAATTAACGTAACAAGGGGCAATGAAGTAACTTTTAAATAAAAGTAAATAAAAGGACCATGCAATATTAGGTGCAGGAAATTTAGGTTTTGGAAGGTAATAAATTTGAACTTGATTAATATTAAAATATAATAGGTAAATTAAGATTGCATTAAATGATACTTTAAAAAAATACATATTTTTTTGTAAGAATGTGAAGAGTTTTGATATGGATTTGTGGTTCTAATTTTATTATACTATACATATATAAAGGTTTAAAGATTTTAGATATGATATTTTATACTTAGTTTTATTTGATATTATTTGATAATATATGACTTGCGAAGTTGATTATTTTTGGATGGTACCTACAACAAGTTGAGGTTATTAAGTTCATTAAAATTTAATATATATATATATATATATATATATATATATATATATATATATATATATATATATATATATATATATATATATATATGATCATTTTGATATGCAGTAATATTGGATAAACTAAATATACTATATTTTTCTGATAGCACAAGAATTAAACTCTCAAGATTATTAATTTATTTTTCTCATGTCTGGTTATTCAAGAAGTCAATATTAACATTATTTTTATATCACAAATAATGTTTTGAAGGCTCTAGAAGAGCTATTACACTTCTACGAAGAAGTCTAATAGAAACTTATTAAGTTCTAAAGATATTTGTCTAAATAGATATCATATTGAGACAAACAATGAAAGAGATATGAAATATCTTTATATCAATGGAATTGGATTGAATAAAAATAAATAAAATATGTATTTGAGAAATTGTCAATCTTCTCTTATGACTTGTACTAAACTTATATTAGTACAATTGAAATGCATGCCATTGTAAACCTAAAGTTTACGAATCCAAAAGGGATTTCTTGTTTGGCATGATTAGTTAGGTCATTCTGGATCTATCATGATGCAAAAAAATAGTTAAAAACTCTTGTGGACACCCACTTAAGAGTCAAAAACTTCTTCAATCCAATAATTTCTCATGTAATACATGTTTACAAGGCAAGTTGATAATAAGATCATCACCAGAAAACTTTAGAAATGAGTCAATCTCCTCTTTTGAAATGAATACAAGGTGATTTTGTTGTCCAATGCACCCATCATGTGGATCATTTAGATATTTCATAGTTTAATTGATGCATCAGCTAAATGGTCGCATGTTTATTATCAACTTGCAATCAGACATTTGCAAAGTATTAGCACAATTAGTTAAATTAAGATGTCACTTCCCATATTATCCTTTTAAGAAAATTTGTCTTGATAATGCTAGTGAATTTACATCTTATGTATTTCATGAGTATTGTATGTCAATTGGAATTGAAGTTGAACATCTAGTAGAACATATGTTCATGCTAAAATGGACTTGTAAAATAATGAATAAAACAGTATTACTTATGAAAGCTAATCTTCCAATGACTACTTGGAGATATGCAATTTTACATGCAACAATATTGATTTGCATCAAGCCAACAAGTTATCATAATTACTCTATTATGCAGTTGGTTTTTGCTCAGTAACCTAATTGTCTATTTTAAGAATTTTTGTATATGATAGAATTTCCCCACCAAAAGGGACTATGATGAGTCTTTAGAGACGGTCGAGAATATATGTTGGGTAAGACTCTCAATCAATAATAAAATATATCTTGATCTTTCAAAAGGAGACATATTTACAGTTTGATTCGTCAATTGTCATTTTTGATGAATAAGTTTTTCCAATATTATGGGGAGAAAGAAAACAATTGGAAAAGGTTATCGGTTGGAATGAATTATCATTGTCTCGTCTTGATCCTCGTACAAAAGAGTGTAAACTCGAAGTTCAAATGATAATTCATTTCCAAATTAGACAATCAATTATCAGATGTTTTTACTGACACAAATAGGGTTATTAAACCATATATACCAACTGCTAATGCTCCAAATAGAATTAATATTAATTCATAACACGATTGAAGTGTGGTAAGCTTATTGGTTCCAAAGATAAAAAATCCTCGAATGAGAAAATGAGTTAAAAAGACAAGATGACCTAATCGAGAAGGTGTAAATCGCAAAAGATTCATTTGACATAATTAATAATTGGGTTCTAAAAGAACCTTGGTTCCAAAAGAACCTTGGTTCCAGAAGAACCTCAGGTACCTGAAATTGTTGAAAATAATGAGATCTCAATAAATTATGTCATGAATAAGATAATATGGAACCAAAATGAAGTCAACGTTGACGATGCCTTAGCATATAATATAACGATGAATGTTATGAGTGACAATGAGGATCAAGATTGTCGACAAAGAAATGATTGGCCAAATGGAAAGATGAAGTAAAAGCAAAATTATATTTGCTTGTTAAACAAAAAGGCTTTTGGACCTGCAGTATGCACACCTGAAGGTGTAAAACTCATTGAGTACAAATGGATTTTGCGCAAAACAATATTATAAAGAATGATAATTATATGAAAATCCCTGAAGGATTTTATTTACCCAACAATGCAAATTCTAAAGTGGACTATTCAATAAAATTGAACAAGTCCCTTTTATGGACTAAAGCAATCAAGACGTACATGATATAATTGTCTTTGTAAGTACTTGTTAAAAGAAAGGTACTTATCCTTGTATTTATATGAAAATATCGGAAAATGAATTTGTCATAATTGTTGTTTATGCATATAACATAAACATCATTGGAACTCCTAATGAGTTCACAAAGACAATTGATTGCTTAAAGAATGAATTTGAGATGAAAGATCTTGGAAGTATAAAGTTTTGTTTGAGATTACAAATTGAATATTTAAATACAAGTGTTTTTGTACATCAAAGTTTATATAATGAAGGTGCTTAAAAGGTTCTATATGGAAAAGTTATATCATTTTTGCATTTCAATTGTGATGTTGTTAGATGTTGATAAATGTCCTTTTAAATCTCACAATGATGAAAAACTTCTTGGTCAAAAAATACCATATTTTAATGTTATAAGAGTGCTAATGTATTTTGCTTATTATACTCGACTTGATATAGTATTTGTTGTAAATTTGTTAAGCAACATATAATTCTTCACCTACAAGAAGACATTGAATTAGTGTAAAACATATATTTCGTTACTTTAAGGGTACTTTGAATACAAACTTATTTTATCCAAATGATTCAAAACGAAATGAATTATGTAGATGCAGGTTATTTATATGATCCTCACAACGGTTGACCACAAACAAGATATTTCTTCAAATGTGGTGGCACAATGATTTCATGACGGTATGTGAAATAAACCATAATAGCAACATCATGCAACTTTTAGCATTACATGAGAAAAATGGAATCAACAACCATATACGAAGACAATAGTGTGTGTATTGTTTAATGATATATTAAAGATTTATTTGAAAAGTCCTTACCAAGGAGAATTTTGGAGCAATTGGTTCACAAGATTGGGCTCTGAAATCTTAAAGATGAAAGTTTACATGATGAGGAGAAATAAAAGAATATTATATCAAAAAAATTAAGAATGATATACTCTTTTTCCTTCACTAGATTTTTATCCCAAAGGATTTTTTACTAGTAAGGTTTTAACGAGACACATTCGTTGGTTAATGGACACCGAAGGGGAAGTGTTATGAAATTGATAGATTGTCCATTGAGTTGCTGAAAGTTACTCAGCTTGATTACTATTGATAATATTTACATTATTTACATTAATATGTAACCATTGAGTTGTACCCTTTAGGTTGTCTTCTGTACCTATAAATGAAACTTTTCTCCCTGAATAATAAGACACAAAAAACTAGTATTTGATACTCTACTCTTTCTCTTTATTTTTCTCACTATTATTAACTTTATTTTATAACAAATCTAATTTAATAAACTTAATCGTCACAACACCTCTTTAAACTTGATGACTCATAAGCACCCTAAATTTCCATGTTACCTAATGTAAATCTTCGTCTCTTTCCATTAACATATTTACTTCACTCAATTTTTTTCCTTCTCTAATAGAATAATTATTGAGTAATTAACATACTAATATAAGAAGTTCTAATCCAGAATACATGTGGTGGAGCTGTGACAGAAAGACTGTTTATCTGAAAATGCCATCCACCATATTGTGCAATAAATTCCAAAAAAACATGCACAATGTGCTTTATGTCAAACCGGCCTGCCCTAATGTAACTACAATAATTCTATTTATATATATTATCTTTCTTACATTATTTTAAATTAGAAAACAACAAAAACTATTTAAAAATTAAGAAAATAACACGATTTTTTATAATATATTGCCTGTACAATAATATTAACCGATTTTGTGTTAGTGAGAAAACTTAACCCACTACTTCTAGTGATATTTTTCGTTTTCCTCTTTCACAGAACGATTTTCTATTAAACACGCGAATGAGTAAAATATATCTATTGTATTATAAATAAATAAACAAATGAAAAGTATATATTTATTTCCTCCTGACATACACATAGTCGGTCTATAAAATAAAAAAGAATAACAAAAAGATATAGGTCAACAGATTTATTTTGTTTATATTTAAAATAGAAAAAAGAAAATGTAAAAATTCTGATGATGAAATAACAAAGTCCATATTTGTCACCTCTTAAAAGGTATTGGAAAGTGAAAATGACCACCAAACCTAGTGTAAATAATGAACCATGGCATGGTTAAAGAATAATTCATCTCCAACTTTCATGGGGAAATGTATCTACAATTCAAGTCAAGAACTTTATCATTATTTTCCAAACTCATTAATTACAATCTGCTTAGTCATCTTGCTTGTTACCATCACCATCTAGAAAAAAAAAAAAAAAAAACTTTTGCAGAAAAGGTTAGAAGTGCAGCCAATTCTTTTAGTGGGTGGCCAATCCCTTCATTCACCACCACTGTTACACTGATTAAATTTCCTAACCTCATCTTTTTGGTGCCAATTTCGAGGCTCCTATTTTGTGGGGGTCTTACCACTCATATACTCCCTCGATTCAACCAAAAGTATTAAATTTTACAGAAATAGAAAAAAAAAACATTTTTTTCCATTTTAAAATGACTATTATTTTAATTTCAAGAAAACTATAAACCAAATTATCAGTTTTTAACCATTTTGTTCCTAGATAAACACAATGAGATATCACTTTAAATAAGATAATTTTAGGATAAAAGTATTAATTAATATCGTATTTAAACCTAAAAGCATTTTTAGAACAATAACATTCAATGTAAGAATGATTAAAATCTACTTGTATTTAAGTCTTTAAACCAACCTCAAATGACCTAATTTTTACGAACAAACAAGCTTATATTGATCTAATTGATTGATAATGAGCATTAAAAAGCATTGTTTGTTTAAGTCAGAGTTTGTAAGGTTATATTCAATTAAGAGACTGACTGTAAAATGATTCAATTGTTCACTTTAAAAGATTTTAGAGACAATGAAAAAAAAAAAAACAAGATTTTTTTAATTTTTCCATCGTCTTTCTCGTACAAAAATTTAAAAATAATATTGATCACAATATAATTATACTCTCTGTTAACTTTTTTAATTTTTACATGAAATTATTAAGTTATTTTACGTGAATGTTTTATTCCATTTGAAATTGCAACAAGATTTAAAATTGTGATAAAAAAGTTCAAAAAGTTTTTATTAATTTAAAATTTATTTATTATAATATTTTTTATTAATGATGAAATGATGCAGTAGGGTGATTTGTTTGTATGTGGAGATATATTGGTGGGTAAATGGATCATGTGAGGAAAAGAGACAAGGGCTCTTTGTACGATAAGGTGATGCATGGAATTTATGAGATGAAGATTTGATTTACATTACGAGCACTTGTTCTGTTTGGTAACTGGAAGCTATCCCGTGAACCTCAATGTCACTCCCAACTCTCATGTCAAGTAACAGATTAAGGAGGGCGTGGCATGTCCTTTCTGGACTCTACTTAGTCTCACTTCCCACAAACTGGCCCCACCCAACACATCATGCCCAATATAGGATTCTTCTACACCTAATACTATAATATTTTTTTTCTTTTTTTTTTTTTATAAATGTCCAGATGCATCCACACTCATTTACTATGATGAATTTATTAGAAATTTTTATTGTTATTTTAAGACTATCCCTGCTGTATTTAAGTTAGAATAGTGGTGATTTTTCATATTATTCAGTCGGATTGTGAAAGAATAATTTTGTATTATTCATTTTAAATATTACTACTTTTTTTTTGGCTAAAACATGCTAACTTGTGAAAATATTTTAGAGAAAAGTTTCCTACTACATTCAATTAATTTAGAAAGAAAAAACAACGATTTTTTGAAAAAGAAGTCTTAGGTATTAAAATAATAGAGATGGCTTCATAATTTAGCTTCCTATTGGAGCAATGCAAATTATACAGTAATAATTCATTTTGTATGGCTGACTTTGAATGTGATAAGAAATTGGAGCTGTTTTTCAGATGCAGGCTGGCTAGTAGCTAGCATCTAGCTATGTGTTGTGTTTTTTATGCACACAAAAATAATAATAATAATAATAATATTATTATTATTATTATTATTATTATTATTTAGAATTTTTTTAATTGGTGGCGTATCTCTCCTGAGTTTGCTGTGGTTCAGGCTCTGTGTTGCATGCTCCCAACGTGGCCCTCACAGTGAGGCGAGGCCCTCTATTACATTCTTATACTATTTTATATGTTCAAAACAAATCCCTTAATACTATGTTTATTATTCTATCATAGATTGTTTATATAAACTTTCTTTGACATATTTTCATCAATATTTGATTTCTTTTAGACCAATATCTTGCCCAATAGGTCCATAAAATTAGCCAATTTAAATTAGCTAAAGACTTTTTCGCACTCTGTAGCGTCATAGGAATAAATTGAAAACTTTACTCATGTATTATATTATAAATTAGAAAATAAAATTCTGCTCTTTTTTTTTCTCAATTCTGTTTTTACTCTTTTTTTTCTGAGTGGTTTGCTTACATATTTTCTGCAATTAGATAAAAAAATCATTTAATTTTCTTAATTGCCCTCTTTTTTTTTCTTTGTATATTTTAGTATCCTAACTATTTATTTATTTGAAAGAAGAAATTTTTTAGCAAAATTTAATGCACTTTTAAAATCTAAAATATGATTCTTTTAAACTTTTTGTTTATTATGAATTACAATTATAATTAACATATGGTGACTTAAGATTGATTAGGAATTATAACAATTAAAATAACATTCCAAGACATACTAGGACTATGGTCTTAGAACATGTGTGAATGCTACTAGTCCAACAATTGATGTAGAATTTGCTGTAATTCAAATTTATATTTGAGTTTAACTCAATTAAATAAATGTGACTTTAAGTTTTACAAATATCTCTTATTGATAACTTATAGTAAATGTGAGACTAAATACACTCTTGTACAACACCAACACTAATAAAGGAAAGATGATGACAAAAATAAAAACAAAAAACTCAAAAGGAGAATCAATTAAGGTAATGATACATTAAAATAAACACAGAAATACTAAATAAAAAGATATTGTTAACTACTTATGTTAAGAAAGTTTGATGATTTTAAAAAGTTGATTTTAAATTAATCTTATTCTTAATTAATATATATATATATATATATATATATATATATATATATATATTTTTTTTAATTAATATGGAATCGCTAACACACCTCATTATTTTAAGATACGTACATTATGAGACTAAATATTTGATAGTGATTTAATAACAAATGATACCCCGACTAAATATTTTATAGTGATTTAATAACAAATGACACGATAGACCGCATAAACAAATCTCGTTCAAATAAATATCTAAATAAATAAAATATTATCTTAAAAAATAAATTTTAAATTTAAATTAACTCTACAAAACCAATTTATAAGATAAAATTTATTTTCATTTGTTTAATGTAAATTTTTTTATTTCTAAGTTAAATAGAACTCTAGTAGATAACAAAAGAGTTTTATATTCATCATACTTTTAGAAGAAGTTCTCATTTATGTGAGAACCCCCAATTTTATTTCAAAACAGAAAATCCCCTTTGAATCATCTTCTTCCCTTAGATATCATCATTATCTTCCTCGGCCACAACTCACTGGTCTCGTTTCTTTTTCCTCACCGAAAGAGCACAACAAACAAAACTCCTAACATTCCCGATGTCGATTAGCTTTCGATGAGACCCAATCACCATTTTCATCCTTACCCGTCTCCACCGCCACATTCATCGGACCGTGTCGTCTCATCTTCGGCAAGCTTTGTTTATCGCCGCCGTTCACCGCCATACCTTCATCGGGTTGGGCCTCCCTTTATCCAACACCATTGTAGTGACGTACGCAAGTGAAGAACTCCAATCATAGCCTATGGTCAATATCTCTTTTAGGTGAGTTCAAATTTAAGTTTTTTCTGTATAGATCAATATGCTTTCCCTCGCATTCAAGCTTCCTTTTGGTTGCATGTTGTCTCTCATCATTCTTGATGAAACTCCATCTAGTTGAGATCCCAAACCTTGATTTGTTGTTTAGGCCTTTTGTTGTGTAGATAGAAGAATTCTATAAGTGAAAGCCTATAAGATCCACGGAATTTAATTAATTAAATAAATAATTAATTAATAAATGCGGGAGAGTAGTGCATTTATGACATTAAATTTTGTTATGTATGATGTGGAAGAGTACTAGCTCAAATGGTTGAGAGTACTTTGTTTGTGTGAGAGGGCTTGGGTTTGAGTCATATGTATGCCAATTGTGTGTGTTTGTTATTATTGTTTTAATAATATGTTGGGCCACGTTTTTGCATGAGATAATGCTTGAATTGTGTGTGTTAGCAAGAAACATAAGTTGGTTTGGTGGTTTAGCTTTGATTTGGCATTGGGAAGGTCATGGGTTTGAACCTTGGTGAGTCAAAATTTAACTCTTTTTGTTAAAAGATTAATTGTGGGCTGAATAGGAAAGGGTGGTAAAGACCAAGTAGAAAGGGGGTAGCTAAATTTAATCATGTTCTCGTTTTTTTTACTTTACCAAGTATTAAGACCTATAAAAGGCAACTTTTGATAAGAGAATAGGGTTTGGAAAGCTATTTTCTGAGAGCTTTAGAGGGAGGATGAAATTTGAGAGTGAAAGGACAATTGGGAATGAAGTAGAGAGTGGAAACGGAAGTGGTGGTACGATCAGTCCTTGGTGATCAAAGGAATCCTTCAATTTCAAGCTTTAAGCGGGGAAATTTCAGGTTAGGGGAGCTGTACCGAATTTGTATGCTTTTGGTCGTATTTATTGCGTGTACTGGTTTTCATGTGGTGAATTACGTGTTGAAAATGAGGGAAATTGGGGGTTGTGGGTTTTGGATACTGTTGCATTGGAATTGGCCTTAAATGTAGATATATATTGAGGTTGTGTTCTGTAAATAATATGAGTATGCAAGGTGGAGTGGTTGGGGGTATATTTTCGAGTCCAAATGTGCTTATAGGTGTAATGAAATGGTGTTGAATGAATTGGTAAGTTTTGATTCGTGTTTTGAGTCTCTGGGGCAGTGTGTGTGTGCGTGAATCAGTGCCAAAACCTACAATTCTCGCCCAGGCTCTCCTAGGCGAGATATGCAGGGACGCGTACCCTCTATCTATTTGTGGCCATCGCTCAGGAGGAGGGTTTTGAGGTTTGGGCGAGGGTTCATCTCGCTTAGGCGAGTCGCCTAAGCGAGAATTCGTGTGCAATTGTGTGGTTTGATTGAACAACTCGCGCAGGCGAGGATGATTGTTGTTTTGAGCGAGAGTACGTCTCGCTTAGGCGAGACCCTCTCGCCTAAGCGAGATCTCGAGGGAAGGTTTGTGGTGTTGTGGGACTCGTCGCCTAGACGAGGCATTTTTATTCTGGGCGAACGAGGGTCTCGCCCAAGCGAGCATGGCTCGCTTAAGCGAGAATACGTAGGCTACAATGGTTCTAGAGGCTCGCGCAGGTTGGGGGCCTAACTTAAGAGAGGTGGGCTGGAGTGGTTAAACAAAGGCTCTTAATTTAAGCAAGCAAGGGTGAAGATGTACGTTTAAGGAAGGTGTACCTGCTGTGTTTATAAGGTCAGATGAAACTTGCGAGAGGTGTTCTACATGGCTTTTAAAATATCTTCTTTGTGGGCTTGCTGGTGTTCCATGGGTTGTGGCTCGGAACGTATCTTTGAGTTGTGGCTCGGGATAGGGGTTAAGCACGTGGCATTCTATGGGTTGTGGCCCAGAATGACTTTCCTTGAGTGGTGGCTCGGGATAGCGGATGAACACGAAGGACCTTGAGTTGTGGCTCGGGTTGGCGAGTGTGCCGGTGTGAGTGTGCTGGTTGTGGCCAGTACGGATGGATCCTTATGGATTGCCCTCCTCAGTGAGTCACTGACGAGTTTGGTAGTCTTGGGACATTACGGACTCTGTTCATATTTGTGAACTTCACCTGGCGTTACGGTGTATGATCCGTAGCATGGTTTTCGCACGTGCTCTATCGGTTGTGGCGATAGGTGTGGCAGCAAGGCACATTGAGATACTTAAAAGAAGATGTAGACCACTGCTAACATGGTTGTGGCCGTGTGAAAGAACTGGACGAGGTTCCCTGATATACCTTACAATACATGGTGGTGGCCATGTGGAGGGAAGGTAATGAGTCTTCCACGAGGTGTATCGATGTACATGGTAGTGGCCATGTGATGGGAATGGAGCAAGCGTTGTGGGAAAGGAAAGGATATTATATATGATTGTGGCCATACGGTATATAGGAAGAGTTGTGTTATTGGTAAAATGTTTTATCTATTATACATGTATATGTGTGTTTGGTACATTTTTATGTGTTTCTTCTGTTAGCTCACCCTATCTGCTTGTATTTGGCGATGATCGTGTACGTGGTACACGTGAGCAGGTGATGATGCAGGTGGAGCTGGTGAGGCTTAGCTGCGGAGAGGGGATGATCATGGGATTTTTATTACTATGTTTATTAGTTTCGGATTTTTAAATGTGATGTAACTTTTGAGAGACTCTGGAACATTATTTCACTTTATGAGCTATGAGACGATGTTCTATTATACGATGTTAACAGTTTTAAATTTCCCTGTGTTTTGGGAAATGAGGAATTATTAATTATTGTGTAATTAATTCTTTATTTTTTTATTTTTATTAAATTCGTAATATCCTGACGGGATGTTACATTTGGTATCAGAGCTTTGTTTTCAAAATGATTTTTTTGGGGTCTATGGGGAGTGAGCTTACCGTGTGTGCTTGTGAGATCATTTTGATCATTGTGCGTTATCTAACTTTTAGTATGAAATCTTAACCAAAGCTGTTTGATGTGAACAGTTATATGTGGCGTGCTCAAGCTATGGCAAATAGGAGGAAGAGGAATAATGCTGGGGCTGATGAGATCGCGTAGGCGATACATCGGATGGTAGATGCGATGCAGCCCATTGCAGCACAACCTCGAGCCGTGGTAGCACCCACACGCCCGGTGTCGATGGAGGACTTTATGAGACATAAGCCCTCAAAATTTACGGGCAAATCTTCTCCAGATGAAGCCGATGCTTGGCTTAAAGAGTGTGAGAAAATCTGTCGGGTGATCGATTGCACAGATGCTCAGAAGCTTTCATTTGTCTCTTTCCTGCTGGTAGCTGACGCAGAGTACTGGTGGTCAGGCATGCAGCAGCTCATGCAGACCCGGGGCGAGGAGGTTGCCTGGACTTCCATCAGGGAGAGATTTCTGGAGAAATATTTTCCAGCCAGTGCCAGGCATGAGAGAGAGGCGGAATTCCTCACATTCTAGCAGGGGAACCTGACTATGCAGGCATACACAGACAAGTTTGAGTATTGGGCCAGGTTCTACACATCTATTGTTACCGAGGAGTAGAGATGCCGAAAATATGAGGACGGGCTGAAACACAAGCTACGCCGTTTTATTGTACCTCTTCGGATCAGGGAGTTCCTAGTCTTGGTGGAGCAGGCCAAGGTTGTAGAGCAGCTGGAGATGGGGCCCAGCAAAGGGGCTCGACCTCAGAAGACTACCTCTGATTCCCGGCAGCAGAAGAAGCCGTATGACCGGCCATATAGTTCGGCTAAGAAACTACAGTGTTATAATTATGGTGGGGAGCATTTTCGGAGGGATTGTCCAAAACCCTCAGGCAGTTCTGGTGGTGGTGGTGGTAGCACTGGCAAGTGCTACGTTTGTGATCAAACGGGCCATTTTGCACAACACTGCCCGAATAAGAAACGAGCTGGAGGTGCACCAGCGAAGAAACCAGTATGGGATCGACCTAGAGCCCCTAGTCGTGTATTCGCCTTGACAACTACCGAGGCCGCCCAGTCAGGTAACCTAGTACAGACTACTTGTTTGTTGTTTAATCAGGAGGTTGTTGTGTTGTATGACTCAGGAGCTACCCATTCATTCGTATCCAATGAATGCGTGAAGAGGCTCGGTCTAGTGATGCGAGAGCTGGCGTGTGAGTTAATAGTTGTGACACCAGCGTCTAGGGAGGTATCCACCACGTCTGTTTTTGTGGGATGTCCTATAGAGGTGGCAGACCGCAGGTTCAAGGTGAATCTCATCTGCTTACCAATGGAAGGGTTAGATGTGATTCTGGGTATGGATTGGTTGGCCAGCAACCATGTGGTGATTGATTGCGGGCAATGCAGGGTGGTGTTTCCAGATGCAGAAGGACTGGAATTGATATCATCCAACCAAGCAGAGAAGGAGATTGAAGTAGGGGCTACATGTTTTATGATAGTAGCTCAGACGGAGAAGAAGAGTACTGCAAAGAAGATTAGTCTGATTCCTGTGGTAGATGAATACGCGAATGTCTTCCTTGACAAAATCCCAGAGTTGCCACCAAGCAGGGATATGGATTTCACCATTGATCTCATCCCTGGGGCTGGCCCAATATCTATGGCACCATATTGGATGGCACCAGCTGAGTTGGCATAGTTGAAGAAGCAGATTGAGGATCTGCTTGTGAAGAACTTTATCCGGCCGAGTGCATCACCATGGGGGGCGCCGATATTACTTGTGAAAAAGAAGGATGAAAGTTCCAAGTTGTGTGTTGACTACCGGCAGCTGAATAAGTTAACAATTAAGAATAAGTACCCGCTGCCGAGGATTGATGATCTGCTGGACCAGTTAAGGGGAGCAGCTGTGTTCTCTAAGATTGACTTGAGGTCTGGATACCATCAGATCTTAGTCAAACCAGAGGATGTGCAAAAGACCGCATTCAGGTCTCGCTACGGCCACTATGAGTATGTGGTGATGCCGTTTGGGGTGACGAATGCGCTTGCTATATTCATGGACTACATGAATAGGATATTTCGGTCGTATTTGGATCAATATGTCGTTGTATTCATTGACGACATACTGATATATTCTGAGAGTAAAAAAGAACACGCGGATCATCTGCGAGTGGTCTTGGAGGTGCTCAGAGAGCATAAGCTTTAAGGGAAGTTATCGAAGTGTGAGTTTTGGCTTGATGAGGTGCAGTTCTTAGGCCATGTAATCTCAGCCCAAGGAATCTCGGTGGACCCAGCAAAGATTGAAACAATGGTGAAGTGGGAAAGGCCACAAACTGTGACCGAGGTGAGAAGTTTCTTGGGCCTGGCAAGGTATTACAGGCGCTTTGTGGAAGGGTTCTCCAAGATGGTGAGTCCATTGACTCAACTCACCAAGAAGGACCAGCCCTTCTCTTGGACAGACGAGTGTGAGGTCTGTTTTGAGGATATGAAGAGGAGATTGACCACTGCACCTATCTTAGCTATCCCAGATACAGCCAAGATGTTTGAGGTGTATTTCGATGCTTCATACCAGGGTTTGGGGTGTGTGTTGATGCAGGAGAAACGACCTGTTGCTTATGCATCTCACCGGCTGAAGGTACACAAAAAGAACTACCCCACGCATGATTTGGAGTTGGCTGCGATAGTTTTTGCTCTCAAGACGTGGCGACATTACTTGTATGGTTCGCAGTTTCAAGTGTTCAGTGATCATAAAAGTTTAAAGTACTTATTTGATCAGAAAGAGCTAAATATGAGACAGAGGCGTTGGATGGAGTACTTAAAAGACTATGATTTTGATCTTCTATACCATCCAGGTAAAGCCAATGTAGTTGCTGACGCTTTGAGTCGGAAGAGAGTTCATATGTCTGCTATGATGATGAAGGAGTTGGAGCTTATAGAGAAACTGCGAGATATGAACTTGAATCTATACACAGGTGTTGATCATATACGGTGCAACATGTTGCAAATCCTAATGAGTTCTTAATGAGGTTAGGGAGGAACAGGGTAAAGATCAAGAACTGCAGCAGATTGTAAGTGAGTTAGGCACCGAAAAGAGAAAAGACTTCATGATGGGCAGAGATGGTATCCTGAGATTTAGAGAAAGGGTGTGTGTACCTCGCAGTCGGGTGTTAAGGAAGATGCTCTTGGATGAAGAGCATAAGAGTCATCTTAGCATACATCCAGGTATGACTAAGATGTATAAGGACTTGAAAGCGACCTTCTGGTGGACGGGTATGAAGACTGATGTGGCCGACTATGTCGCTTCTTGTTTGGTATACCAGAAGGCGAAAATTGAGCACCAGAGGTCGGGTGGTACGTTGGAGCCTCTTGACATTCCCTAATGGAAATGGGACAGCATTTCCATGGATTTTTTCACGCACTTGCCACGGTCTGAGAGGAGATGACTCGATCTGGGTTATTGTAGACAAATTGACGAAGTGTGCTCACTTCCTGCCAATCAATCAAAAGATGTCATTGGATAAGCTAGCGGAGTTATATGTTAGAGAGATTGTTAGACTTCATGGTGTGCCAGCGAGTATTGTTTCGGATAGGGATCCGAGGTTCACCTCCAGGTTTTGGTAGTCATTGCAGAATGCCTTAGGCACGCAGCTGAGAATGAGCTCGGCATATCATCCTCAAACTGATGGGCAGTCTGAGAGAACCATACAGTCACTGGAGGATCTGTTGAGGACTTGTGTGTTAGATCACCTGGGTACGTGGAGTGACATGTTACCATTGGTGGAGTTCACGTACAATAATAGCTACCATTCAAGCATTGGGATGGCACCATACGAGGCACTGTATGGTAGGAGATGTAGGACTTCGCTGTGTTGGCAGCAGGATGGAGAGTCTGTGGTGCTCGGGTTAGAATTCCTGCAGCAGACTACTGAGAGGGTAAGAGTGATACAGGATCAGATGCGGGAAACTCAGAGTCGGCAGAAATCCTACGCTAATAAGAGGAGGAGGTCACTCGAGTTTGAGGTTGGTGACCATGTGTTCCTCAGGGTTACACCTACAGCAAGCATTGGGAGAGCCCTGAAATCGAGGAAGTTGACCCCTCGGTTCATTGGTCCGTCTCAGATTATGAGAAGGATCGGACCCATCGCGTACAAGATTGCCTTGCCACCTCACTTGGCAAATCTGCACAACGTCTTCCATGTTTCACAACTGAGGAAGTACGTGGCAGATCCTAATCATGTGTTGGAGCAGGATGATGTTCAGGTGCACGAGGATCTGACTATGGGAGTTGGACCAGTGAGAATCTTAGATTCTCAAGTGAAGCAACTTAGAGGGAAGGAGATCAGAATAGTGAAGGTGCTATGGGATGAGGCAACTCAGGAAATGACATGGGAGATGGAGGATGTTATGAGGAGGTCTTACCCTCATCTTTTCACTGGTAAGTTCTCTTTTTCGAGGACGAAAAATTTTAAAGGTGGGGGTAATGTAAGATCCGCGAAATCTAATTAATTAAATAAATAATTAATTAATAAATGTGGGAGAGTAGTGCATTTATGACATTAAATTATGTTATGTATGACATGGAAGAGTACTAGCTCAAATGGTTGAGAGTACTTTGTTTGTGTGAGAGGACTTGGTTTCGAGTCCTATGTATGCCAATTGTGTGTTTTTGTTATTATTGTTTTAATAATATGTTGAGCCACGTTTTTGTATGAGATAATGCTTGAATTGTGTGTGTTAGCAAGAAACATAAGTTAGCCTGGTGGTTTAGCTTTGATTTGGCATTGGGAAAGTCATGGGTTTGAACCTTGGTGAGTCAAAATTTAACTCTTTTTGTTAAAAGATTAATTGTGGGCTGAATAGGAACTGGTTTTTTTAAAGTAGAAAGGGGGTAGCTAAAGGGACCCAAAATTTAATCACGTTCTCGTTTTTTTTACTTTACCAAGTATTAAGACCTATAAAAGGCAACTTTTGAGAAGAGAATAGAGTTTGGAAAGCGGAAAGGAAAGTGGTGGTACGGTCAGTCCTTGGTGATCAAAGGAATCCTTCAATTTCAAGCTTTAAGCAGGGAAATTTTAGGTTAGGGGAGCTGTACCGAATTTGTATGCTTTTGGTCGTATTTGTTGCGTGTACTGGTTTTCATGTGGTGAATTACGTGTTGAAAATGAGGGAAATTGGGGGTTGTGGGTTTTGGATACTGTTGCATTGGAATTGGTCCTAAATGTAGGTATATATTGAGGTTGTGTTCTGTAAATAATATGAGTATGCAAGGTGGAGTGGTTGGGGGTATATTTTCGAGTTTAAATGTGCTTATAGGTGTAATGAAATGGTGTTGAATGAATTGGTAAGTTTTGATTCGTGTTTTGAGTCTCTAGGGCAGTGTGTGTGTGCGTGAATCAATGCCAAAACCTGCAATTCTCGCTCAGGCTCAACAGGCTCGCCTAAGCGAGATATGTAGGGATGCGTACCCTCTATGTGCTTGTGGACATCGCTCAGGCGGAGGGTTTTGAGGTTTGGGCGAGGGTTCATCTCGCTTAGGCGAGTGAGACTCGCCTAAGCGAGAATTCGTGTGCAATTGTGTGGTTTGATTGAACAACTCGCGCAGGCGAGGATGATTGTTGTTTTGAGTGGGAGTACGTCTCGCTTAGGCGAGACCCACTCGCCTAAGCGAGATCTCGAGGGAAGGTTTGTGGTGTTGTGGGACTCGTCGCCTAGACGGGGCATTTTTATTCTGGGCGAACGAGGGTCTCGCCCAAGCGAGCATGAGCTCGCTTAAGCGAGAATACGTAGGCTGCAATGGTTCTAGAGGCTCGCGCAGGTTGGGGGCCTAGCTTAAGAGAGGTGGGCTGGAGTGGTTAAACAAAGGCTCTTAATTTAAGCAAGCAAGGGTGAAGATGTACGTTTAAGGAAGGTGTACCTGCTGTGTTTATAAGGTCAGATGAAACTTGCGAGAGGTGTTCTACATGGCTTTTAAAATATCTTCTTTGTGGGCTTGCTGGTGTTCCATGGGTTGTGGCTCGGAACGTATCTTTGAGTTGTGGCTCGGGATAGGGGTTAAGCACGTGGCATTCTATGGGTTGTGGCCCAGAATGACTTTCCTTGAGTGGTGGCTCGGGATAGCGGATGAACACGAAGGACCTTGAGTTGTGGCTCGGGTTGGCGAGTGTGCCGGTGTGAGTGTGCTGGTTGTGGCCAGTACGGATGGATCCTTATGGATTGCCCTCCTCAGTGAGTCACTGACGAGTTTGGTAGTCTTGGGACATTACGGACTCTGTTCATATTTGTGAACTTCACCTGGCGTTACGGTGTATGATCCGTAGCATGGTTTTCGCACGTGCTCTATCGGTTGTGGCGATAGGTGTGGCAGCAAGGCACATTGAGATACTTAAAAGAAGATGTAGACCACTGCTAACATGGTTGTGGCCGTGTGAAAGAACTGGACGAGGTTCCCTGATATACCTTACAATACATGGTGGTGGCCATGTGGAGGGAAGGTAATGAGTCTTCCACGAGGTGTATCGATGTACATGGTAGTGGCCATGTGATGGGAATGGAGCAAGCGTTGTGGGAAAGGAAAGGATATTATATATGATTGTGGCCATACGGTATATAGGAAGAGTTGTGTTATTGGTAAAATGTTTTATCTATTATACATGTATATGTGTGTTTGGTACATTTTTATGTGTTTCTTCTGTTAGCTCACCCTATCTGCTTGTATTTGGCGATGATCGTGTACGTGGTACACGTGAGCAGGTGATGATGCAGGTGGAGCTGGTGAGGCTTAGCTGCGGAGAGGGGATGATCATGGGATTTTTATTACTATGTTTATTAGTTTCGGATTTTTAAATGTGATGTAACTTTTGAGAGACTCTGGAACATTATTTCACTTTATGAGCTATGAGACGATGTTCTATTATACGATGTTAACAGTTTTAAATTTCCCTGTGTTTTGGGAAATGAGGAATTATTAATTATTGTGTAATTAATTCTTTATTTTTTTATTTTTATTAAATTCGTAATATCCTGACGGGATGTTACATTTGGTATCAGAGCTTTGTTTTCAAAATGATTTTTTTGGGGTCTATGGGGAGTGAGCTTACCGTGTGTGCTTGTGAGATCATTTTGATCATTGTGTGTTATCTAACTTTTAGTATGAAATCTTAACCAAAGTTGTTTGATGTGAACAGTTATATGTGGCGTGCTCAAGCTATGGCATATAGGAGGAGGAGGAATAATGCTGGGGCTGATGAGATCGCGTAGGCGATACATCGGATGGTAGATGCGATGCAACCCATTGCAGCACAACCTCGAGCCGTGGTAGCACCCACACGCCCGGTATCGATGGAGGACTTTATGTAACTTTTGAGAGACTCTGGAACATTATTTCACTTTATGAGCTATGAGACGATGTTCTATTATACGATGTTAACAGTTTTAAATTTTCCTGTGTTTTGGGAGATGAGGCATTATTAATTATTGTGTAATTAATTCTTTATTTTTTTATTTTTATTAAATTCGTAATATCCTGACGGGATGTTACAAAGCCAGTGTAGGAAAAAGAGCATTGCTAAGCAAAGTCCACAAGGTAAAGGAAGCTCGTCCTTTATAAATATAATTGATTTTTTTTGCATGTTTTCTTAAATAAATTTGTTGAGTGGATCGAGAACATTGAGAAAGAATGAGACCAACTTGATAGTATATGTGATTTTCTTAAATGGGTTTTGTGAAATAAATGATGAGATTTAATTGTTGAATGTGATTGTACTGATAGTTTATATTGAATTTCTATTGTATTGTGAATTGTGAATGATAATAGAGAGGTATTGAGAGGGTGGGTTTACATATCTTGTTATGTGAGTTATCGATTAGTTTCAATTGGTTAGATATGTATAATTGAACTAGATTATGAATCATGAGAATGGGTTGAGAATTATTGGACTATGTAATTGAATTAGAATAGAATGAAGGTATTGAATTAATGCTTTGAGTTATGTGTAGTATTGATATGGTTTAATTACATAAGCTTTACCACCATTAGAAGACTTTGAATTGTTAGAAGTGATTTATAATTTACTATACAACTATTCTTTTCATACCATAAATTGTAATAATGATTGTATTAAGCTATGATGGTTAATGTAAGAATGTTTGTGAAAATTGGTGTAATATTAATAGTCAGATTAGTTATTTTCAATGGGAAATGCTAATTTAGGGTGAGTCAAAGTGTATTGAAGGGGATTTGTTATGTGAGACTATCCTGACTCTACTAGTATCCAACTCATATAGAGAAAGATATCTAGGTGGTGAGAGTTGAAGGAGACTTCACTTAGGGAGCTAGTGAAGATTCCTTTTGATAATCTTTTTATATAAGTTATTATTTCTTGCATATACGAGCTTACCTTGCATTTTGTTTGTTATCTTGTTTTCTTTTCTTTGTTTTTTGATAATTGTATATTATATATATATATATATATATATATATATATATATATATATATATTTATATATATATATATTTTTTAATATATATTGTA
>Ga0214542_1000645_pt1 | contig 65130 bp, 36 predicted proteins | sample CNSS1metaG_FD_160096 | JGI IMG/M metagenome (GOLD analysis project Ga0214542, IMG submission 160096) | Root nodule microbial communities from cowpea collected in UCLA plant growth center, Los Angeles, California, USA - CNSS1 | ecosystem: Host-associated > Plants > Roots > Nodule | place: USA...
TTTTCCTTCTTTTCTCTCTCCTCTGCATGGCTTCCTCGGTTTCTATATATATGGTAGCTCGGTTCCTGACTTCCGCCAACGTAGTAGCTGGGGCTCGGATCAAGGATTCGCTAAAAGGATTCGCCCGTAACCCTTTCACGAAAGCTCCTACTAACATCTCTTCGCTCGGATTTGTGAGCCCCATACTAACGTCACAGAAACGATTAAGGAACAGTTTCAGTGACTCCTCCTGTCGTTGTTTCATATCGAACATGTCTGCAATTTGTAGTTGCTTGGGACGATTTACAGCAAACCTTTCTAGGAAAAGGCGAGAAAAAACAGCGAAAGAAGGAATGGCGGCGTTGGGCAATTTGCCAAACCACTTCAGCGCTGAGCCTACGAGTGTCCCCACAAACATTTTGCACCGCACCGCGTCGCTTCCACCTGATACCAGCATTTGTGCTCGGAAAGCTTTTAGGTGTGCTTCCGGGTCACCTTCACCGGAGAAAGGTGCAACTTTAGGGATGAGGAAATGCGGAGGGATTGCCTCCTCCATGATCGCACTAACCAGTGGATGATTTTCATCCTGCTCCGCTCCTCTTCGACTAACACTGGAGTCTCTGAGATTGCTACGTTCCCGCATCCAAGCTCGTAACTCTTCATTACTCCTTTGCAATTGTTCCTGTTGACGTATTGATTCTTCTAGACGCTGTCGAGCCTCCTCCGTATCCTTCCTTAATCGTTCATGCTCAGCTTCTACTTCCAAACGTCGCCTTTCGCTCTCTGCTAACCATTGAGTGTGTTCGCCGTCCGCTTGCTTTCTGATGGTTTCATTTTCCTGTCTTAGAGTTTCGATGTGTTACATGATCTGCTCCAAAGTCGCTTGGTTGTTGTTGTTGCTTTCGGATGTCGTAATCGCCATTACTTCGCAAAATGTTCTACCTTTATAGTGGTGCCGGTTTCAAATTTTACCGTGTCCCACGGTGGGCGCCAATGTTCCGGTCTGCGAAATTATCAACTGACCAGAACGTTTCTTCTTCTCTCTCTCTGTCTCCCTTTTCTCTCTCAAATCACCTCCTTTTTTCCTTCTTTTCTCTCTCCTCTGCATGGCTTCCTCGGTTTCTATATATATGGTAGCTCGGTTCCTGACTTCCGCCAACGTAGTAGCTGGGGCTCGGATCAAGGATTCGCTAAAAGGATTCGCCCGCAGGAACATAAGGGAAAAGACATCCGTCGATAGATATTCGAAGCGTCCTCACCCTACAAAAGAGCTGGTCGCAAGTTCACACCATACAACCTACCTCGTCAGTTTGATAAGAAGTTAACTAAGCCCGTGTGTCCCCAACTGTCAGAGCCTAAGATTCGAATCTTGAAAGATCACGAACTGATCAAACATCTGCGTTTTCCCTTGGAGATTGGTCGGCTCCTAGGGAGAGAGCTATCATCTTGGTGTGAATTCCACAAAACCCATGGACATGATACTGAAAATTGTTATTCCCTGACCGGTCAGTTGGTTAGCCTAGCTCGCCGGGGGCTTATGAGTAAATACATCAAAGACGACCAATCCAAGGTAGAACCCACCCAATCGTCACCTAACCCTATACAAGAATCTCACGAGATTCCTATCCTGGGGGACTTCAACACAATAGCAGGGGGATTCGCGGGAGGTGGATCAACAAGGTCGGCCCGGAAGCGATACGCTCGAAGTGCGATCATGGCCATTACCTCGGGTCCGTCCTCACCGATTGCCGACCTAATTTTTACAAAAAAAGATCTAGAGGATGTGGTTCCTCATGAAGACGACCCAGTGGTGTTGTCTGTAATTTTGATGGGCAGAAACGTACACAGGGTGTTGATTGATCAAGGAAGTTCCGCAGATGTCATGTTCTGGGAAGCATTCATCGGTTTACAGATCCCTAGAGACCAACTTCTGCCCTTTGATGGAGTCTTGGTAGGATTCTCAGGAGAACAAGTAGAGGTTCGTGGTTATGTAAATTTGAGAACAACTTTTTCCGACGAGCACGCCGCGAGAACGATAATAATAAAATACATCGTCGTTAACGCCCCATCGTCCTACAACATGCTGCTCGGACGGCCCTCTCTCAACATGCTTGGTGCTGTGGTTTCCACCACCCACCTGAAGATGAAATTTCTAGCAGAGGGAAAGGTGGTGACTATGAAAGTAGATCAAGAGGTTGCGCGTAAATGTTACGAACGAAGTTTACGCTCACGACGTGATACTTATAATGTCTCTCAACTTCCTGCTCGGGCCGATCTGCCAGGAGCGGAACTTGATCCGCGACCGACTACAGATCAAGGACCGAGACCCATAGGCGAGCTCAAAGAGGTCGAGATCCTCCCGGGAAGAAAGATGAAAATTGGCGCAGATCTTGATCCAACCACCGAGGCAGCCTTACACCACATGCTACGTACGAACATGATGTCATTCGCATGGTCGGCCCGGGATATGCCCGGAATCAACCCAGATATACTTTGTCACAGGTTGAATATAAATCCCCAAATAAAGCCGCGAATTCAGAGACGACGCAGACTCAATGACGAAAAAGCTCAGGCTGCATCTGAAGAAATAAGGAAACTAAGAGAGGTTGGGCATATCCGAGAAATTCAATACCCAGATTGGCTCGCTAATGTAGTGATGGTGAAAAAGGCTAATGGGAAATGGAGAATGTGTGTTGATTTCACCGATTTAAACTTGGCCTGTCCAAAGGATTCTTATCCGCTGCCCAATATCGACATACTCGTAGACCGGGTCTCAGGATGCGGATTGTTAAGTTTTATGGACGCATATTCGGGCTATAATCAGATCCGAATGCATCCTTCCGATGAGGACAAGACCGCATTCATGGGCATCAAGGCGAACTTCTGTTACAAAGTAATGCCTTTCGGCCTTAAAAATGCAGGAGCAACATATCAGAGGATGATGGATAAGATTCTTCAACCTATGTTAGGTAGGAATGTCGAGGCATATGTCGATGATATGGTGGTGACTTCTGCCGGGATTGAGACCCATGCCCTCGATTTGCAAGAGCTTTTTGATACGATCAACAAATATCAGTTGAAGTTAAATCCTGAAAAATGCGTATTCGGAGTCAGAGCCGGAAAATTTTTGGGATTTATGATAACTGAACGAGGTATAGAAGCAAACCCAGACAAATGTCAAGCCATCATCAACATGAGGAGCCCAAGTAGTATGAAGGAGGTCCAACAGCTGACAGGCCGGATGGCGGCACTCTCCAGATTCCTTGCAAGAAGTGGTGACAAAGGACACCCATATTTTCAATGTTTAAAGAAGAATGAGAAATTCCAGTGGACCTCAGAGTGTGAAGAATCTTTCCTTCAGTTGAAAAAGTATTTAAGTCAACCCCCAGTGCTCTGTAAGCCAGAGAAAGGACATCCTCTGCAATTATACATCACCGTAACCGAGTACGCCATCAGCTCGGTTTTGGTTCAAGAAAAAGAGGGAAAACAGCATCCAATATATTTTGTCAGCAAATTATTACACGGAGCAGAAAGAGGGTACCCAACCCTTGAAAAAGCCGCTTTGGCAGTCGTCATCTCAGCCAGGAAACTCAGACCCTATTTTCAAAGTTTCAGCGTTCAAGTAAGAACCGACTTACCAGTGAAACAAATACTCAAGCGACCAGACATGACAGGGCGACTTGTTAAGTGGGCAATCGAATTGGCGGAATATGATGTATCCTATGAACCCCGAGGACCTATTCAAGCACAGGCTTTATCCGACTTCATCGCCGAGCTCACCTTACCAGTCTCAAGTACATCCGACCTCACTAGACAGAATAACGAGGCATCTGAGTGGATACTATCTGTTGACGGCGCATCTAATCAGCAAGGCAGTGGGGCAGGCGTGGTACTAGAGGGTCCAGGTGGGATCCTCATAGAACAATCTCTAAAATTTTCTTTCAAAGCTAGCAACAACCAGGCTGAATATGAGGCTTTGATCGCTGGTATGTTATTAGCAAAGGAAATAGGAGCAACTCAACTGGCGGCTCGGAGCGACTCTTTGTTGGTTACAGGCCAAGTCAATGGCGAATTCACTGCTAAAGATCCCCAGCTAGCCAAGTATTTAGATTACGTAAAATCGTTGGCTGCCGCTTTCCATACCTTCAGATTAACTCATGTCCCGCGAGAAGAAAACAGTCGGGCCGATCTCCTATCCAAGCTGGCCAGCTATACCAAACCAGGTCAACAAAGGTCAGTGATAAAAGAAACCCTAACGACCCCTAGGGTTAATTCGTCTAGTGGCTTCGAAGTAATGACATTGGGCAGTGTTTCCCCTTCACAATCTTGGATGACTCCCATCAAAGCCTTCTTAGCTGATGGAATTTTGCCAACAGATGCTGTTGAGGCACAACGTCTCAAGAAATGTTCAGCACGGTTTACCTTAATAGATGGACATCTATTTCGTTTTGGATTTTCGAGGCCTTTATTGACCTGTATTGAGGAAAAAGAGTCTGAAAGAATCATGTCCGAGCTGCATGAAGGAATCAGTGGAAATCATATTGGAGGTCGGACTTTGTTATTAAGGGTTCTAAGAGCAGGGTATTTTTGGCCCACAATGAAGAAAGATTGCCTAGAACATGCCAAACGATGCGACCAATGCCAAAGACACGGAAATCTCTATCGTGCTCCTCCTGAAGGATTACACTCTATACATCCACCTTGGCCTTTTCATACCTGGGGAATAGATATTTTGGGTCCCTTCCCAACGGCTATTCGACAATTGAAATACCTTATCGTGGCAGTGGAGTACCTAACGAAGTGGATCGAAGCAGAGCCAGTCGCTTCCATCACCGCATCAAAAGTCGAAAAATTCTTATGGAAGAACATAATCTGTCGGTTCGGCGTTCCTTGCAGACTCATATCTGACAATGGCACCCAGTTCACCAGCACGCAAGTTCAACACACATGTAAGCAATTAGGAATCACCCAATGTTTTTCTTCCATTGAACATCCGTAGACAAATGGCCAGGCAGAGGCAGCAAACAAGGTCATCTTAAAAGCACTTAAATGTAGAGTGCTCGCTTCCAAAACTTCATGGCCGGATGAGATTCCGAGAGTCTTGTGGGCGTATCACACTACACCTCAGTCAACCACCCATGAAACTCCCTTTAATTTGGTTTACGGAACGGATGCTCTGCTACCCGTTGAAATCAACAATCCTACCAATAGTAGAGCCAAAATGACCTGGGAGGAAAACAGCGTAGGAATCCGAGTCAACCTGGATGTCCTAGACGAAATGCGGGAATTAGCGCGAATCACCGGGGAGGCCACAAAGCGGAGAGTTGAACGAAGGTATCAAACTAAGGTCGTTCCACGCGACTTCAAGGTCGGAGATTTGGTGTTGAGAAGGGCACATCTGACTGAGATGGAGAACAAACTGTCACCCAAATGGGTCGGTCCTTTTCGGATTAAGGAAGTGCTTCCTGGAGGGGCATACAGAATGGAAACTTTAGACAGAACCTCCATACCCAGGACATGGAATGCCGCAAATCTGCGTTTCTATTTTAGTTAAGTACTCTATTTTCTTTCTTCCCATATTTTTGTTAATTGTGGACACAGTTTCCTCCTGTTTGAGATAATAAAACCTCACACTCTTTTTCCCTGTTACACAACAGGGTTTTTTAACGAGGTGGGAGTTATTCACATAGTGTGTTCTAAAAATCCTTTACCAAAAACCTCAGTACGCTGAGGGCCAAATCGGACCGACTCCATCGTTAAACCTCAGTACGCTGAGGGCTCAATCGGTCCGAATAAATCGCTAAAACCTCAGTACGCTGAGGGCTTGATCGGACCGACTCTATCGTTAAACCTCAGTACGCTGAGGGCTCAATCGGTCCGAATAAATCGCTAAAACCTCAGTACGCTGAGGGCTCAATCGGTCCGACTACATCGCTAAAACCTCAGTACGCTGAGGGCTTGATCGGACCGACTCCATCGTTAAACCTCAGTACGCTGAGGGCTCAATCGGTCCGACTATATCGCTAAAACCTCAGTACGCTGAGGGCTTGATCGGACCGACTCCATCGTTAAACCTCAGTACGCTGAGGGCTCAATCGGTCCGAATAAATCGCTAAAACCTCAGTACGCTGAGGGCTCAATCGGTCCGACTACATCGCTAAAACCTCAGTACGCTGAGGGCTTAATCGGACCGACTCCATCGTTAAAACCTCAGTACGCTGAGGGCTAAATCGGTCCGAATAAAACGCTAAAACCTCAGTACGCTGAGGGCTTAATCGGACCGATTCCATCGTAAAACCTCAATACGCTGAGGGCTAAATCGATCCGAATACATCCCTAAAACCTCGGTACGCTGAGGGCTTAATCGGTCCGACTCCACCGATAAACCTCAACACGATAAGGGCTGAATCGCTGAAGTTTCAGTACGCTGAGATTAATCCAACTCGGAAGACCATACAATTGAGTGCATATTTGAAGATGCAGGGTGATCTGCTCAAAATGTCCAAGGTACTTCTTTCAATTAAACCTCGGTTTCAACATGGTCCTAGCTTATAGGCTTATTATTTCTTCTTAAAAGTTATATATATGTCTGCGGCGTTCCAAATTGATATATGTATTTTTTCTGAGTTTATACAAGTATGGATTAATTTGATACATCTATGATTCCTCTTACCTTTTCATTTATTATTCCACAAACATCTCACACCATATTACTTTCTGTTATACTTTCGTTCCCAGAAAAAGTGGTCCAAATTCACGTATCACTCTATTTAGCAATTCAAAACCCCATTTATAAGGATTCATGAGTCAGCATGCCTTAAAGTTAAACATTTCTTCGGGCGTTCCCTAAATCCCAAACTAAAAAACAAAACAAGACAAATTTACGCCAATGTTCACAAAAATTCAAAATCGTTCTAAAACTAGGAAATCTTAAACTGTTACAGACATATTAATCATCAGTTATCTCAACGAGTTGGCCATCCACCACCTCCTTGGTAATATCAGCACCTGAAATATCAGCCTCGGGGCAGAGTATTTTGACTTGGTTCAAAGCCAGTTGAAACCCTTGATTCAAAGTGGTGCATAACTGGTCGGCCATTTCTTCCTTTTCATTTTCCAGTTTCTTGCATTTTTCCACCAATCCTTGAACCTGAGTTTCATAAGCTTCCATCTTCGGAGTCAGCTCATCGACCTTAACCCTCAGATTTGTCAACTCAGTTTCTTTGTCACCGAGTTCAATTTCTTTGTCTTTCAAGACTTGACGGATCTTGACGAGCTCGGCGGCGTCTAATCGGAGTTTCGCCATCTCTTTCTTAGAAGCCTCAACTTCACGTATCAAGCTAGCTTCTTTTAACTCCAATGCCTCTAAACGATTGACCAAGAACAGCGAAGACGCCTCAGCCTGATGCAAATTACGAAGCAGTCCTTCTCGGGTCGAGTTGGAAACTTGTTTTGAGAGGATAACATCATCAGCAGCTGAAAAGTTGTGAGCACGTCCGTGAGCTATGTGCTCGAAATCCTCATCCTAGAAGCTTTTCCTTGAACTCGTCACTGTCGCTTTGCGGATCTCCATTATATCAGGCAGAGAGTCAATAGAGTCCGACGTCTCCGATATAGGAGGTTGATTTCCCCCGACTACCAACTTCCTCTTTTTTGAAGTTGGCTCTCGTATAGTGATTCCGGGTCCGCTATCCGACTCCTTGCGAGAGGATGAACCCTGGACTGGGGAGCTCGCCCCGATCTTAATATTTGTTTTTTTTTGATACGACGCAGAAGGTCCTTTTGAGAGAGAGCCATCTGCCTTTCTGCGAATTTAGAAAGATCAAAATTCAAGAGTTAAAGGCACAAAATTTCACCAAAATAAGCAATAAAACTTTGTTAAAGTCAGATTAATACCAATGAAAACTCTTAAATCTACTTCCCGGTACTCAAGCTCTAAGATCTTTCGAATGTCGAAAATGACTTCTAGACCCATCAACTCCTCACAGGCCTTTCGATCAACCGGGTTTAAGTCTTCAAGTTGACGTGTGATCTTTGGAGAGGGATTTTTTGTCCAGTACAGAGGGAACCCTTCTAATAAAGTTGGGTTGTGGGAAGGTGCCAAGATTTTTATAAAAGCCCCTTTAAAGCCTTTTTAGGAAGATTGGTATAATGCAAAAAGAGCTCGGCCACTTACTCCATTCAGAGAGGTCCACAATAACTTCGAGCTATTTTTTAGCTTAAAGAAATACAGAAACATGTTCGGTGTAGGTCGGATCCCAAGGCCATTACACAAGATATGAAAAGCTCGGACGAAAGCCCAATTATTGGGATGTAATTGAGCAGGCGCCACGTTTAACGCGGATAATAATCCTTTTTCGAAGTCGCTGAAAGGGAGTCTGAAACCGAGCCTTTCAAATAAGGTTACATAAACAAAGGTGAAAGTCTGCAAAGGCGGGAGAGTGCCATCCCTGCACACGGGTTCATCTAATTCACATAATCCCACAATTACGTCGTTTTCATCATCCTTACATAAAGCTTGTTTCTCTCTAAGGGTTTGGATTCGTCTTTCAGTGCAGAAACCAGTACACTCTCTCTTTAGATTTAACGGAGCCCAAGGGTATTAAGAATCATAGGAAGTCATCTTTGAATCTACTAAGGTCAAAAACAAAAACTTTTAAGCATTTTTAAAGCATAAACCCTAGAAACCTCTTGGAAATAGACAAAAAGACGACGAATATGAATCCCAAATATACCCGTTTTCTTTAGAAATTGGAGTTTTCGTCCTTCCTTTTTTATATAGAAAGATTTTTTTGAAAGAGATATAAAGGCAATCTATGGAATCCGGTAACAATTGAAATCAAATTAGGGTTTATCAAACATAAAGGTTTAAAGAAATAGAAAGAGTGGACACACGATAATGTCGTCATTAACAAACAAATCCAGAAGGGATAAGCGAAAAACACACCTTCACCGGAATCGCGGACAGGGAGAATAAAAACACAATGAGCAAAAGTCGCGAGAGAAGCGCCAGACGAAAATCACTGAAAATGGTCGTGAATAGATAAGGAAGGAAGCAAAAGAGGTTTTAGGAGACAAAACGGTTACATCTGTTTCAAATTACATCCGTTAGATTTCAAAAAGCCATTGTCGGTTCGATAAACTGACACGTGTAAGGGTAGGTGGGCGCAATAAACAAAGTCAGAAATGTCACGTCATTTGATTAGGAATGGAAGATGTGACAACTTCTCACTATGCAAAACATAATGAAAAGTTGGAGGGCTGTGTACTCTCCCGGATGAAGGCTTGTCAAGCTCGGAAGAATCGGACACATCGGCCACATTGGGGAGCTCGGCATCTTTATAAATTGAGAGAATGTCGCTCACCGCGATTTTTTAAGTAACTAACAAGCGAGTATTCCCTTCTTTTTAGGAACACCACTACGCGAGGATATCGGAGGAGATATAGTGGAAGAAGTGGTGAGTTGGTTAGCTGGAATCCAGGAGATATAATAACAGAAAAGATCTGATAAATAGGGGACTAAGAAAAACAGAAGAAGGAGATAGAAAAGAAGGAAAAAAGGAGGTGATTTGAGAGAGAAAAGGGAGACAGAGAGAGAAGAAGAAACGTTCTGGTCAGTTGATAATTTCGCAGACCGGAACATATATATATATATATATATATATATATATATATATATATATATATATATATATATATATATCAAAACATACTTGAATGTCGTAACCGAATTTGTGAGGGGACTGTAAACTAAAAAATATATTTTAAGAAAACAGAAAGTCACTACTAAAAATTTTCATATTACATGGAAATTTTCTTGCAAATTTGTTTAAAAAAATTTGCAGGGAAAGACTTTTTTTTGCTATTTTTTCTAAAAATTTTAATTGGCAGATAATTCCTTCGTGGGTAATTATTTCCTACAAAATTATAAAATTCGCAAGTATTTCCCAATAAATTTGTTGCGAAAATTGTTTTATACAAAATATTTTGCAAAAAAATTGACAGCAATTTCCTGTAATTTTTTTATAACAAAATTTATAAGTATATCCTACAAAAAAATTTCAAAATAAAATTGACAAAAAATATGAGTTTTTTTATTAATGGGTTTTGAATCACCATTATAGTTTATTCCGAAAGCTTATCATTATACACGAGACAAACACATTCAAGTATTTGGACATCAATTGCAAGAATCATATAAAAGATACATTTTTTTTATGATGATGCCGTAAAAATCTGTCATAGAAAATCTAAGTTACTATGAGGAACTCATCATGGAGGAGATTTTACAGAAAATATTAAACAATAATTCAAAAGTATTAGTTAATTGGCCTAAATTTGTTTTAAGTATATGGATATACACCAGACAAAAATTATGATCATGTTAACTTATTTTCTTGGTTAAACTTTCTTAGCTATCTAAAGATTCCTGGGAAGCAGGAAGGAAGAAATGGTTTGGCTCTAGAGGTAAGCTGATTTGGATGGTAAGCTACGTACAAAGGTTATGTTGATGATTCAAACTCTTGAGTTAAGACTACACGTGGATTTGTTGTCGTTGGATGATACAATAATTATTGTTATTTACTATATGATACTGGATGAAATTAATGATTTAATAATAAAGGCTTGTGTGTGGTGTGGTGTGATAATTTTATTCTTTATATAACTTATGTTAATTATGACGCTTTGTTAAGTTAACTCACCCTTGCATGTTTGTGGTTGTGGTTTCCACTTGTGATGATTGTATGCATTGTGTTATACAAAAGCAGATGAGGTTGCAGATGATGTTTTGGATGCACAAAGTGAGGAGCCGAGGTTTGCATTGGGAAAAAGGATTTTTATTTTGGATGTATCTTGGAACAACTTAAATTATTGAATTTTATTTTTATATATTTTTATTATTGAATAAATTTTAAAGTGGGAACATTTATTTGATGTAGTAGACGAAAGTTTTACATTCCACATATTTTTATATAGTGAGAAATAAATATGTTCAGAAAATTGCGAAAATTCCTAAGTGTTTAGGTAGCATCCTAACGAAGTGTTACATAAGAGATATGAAAATCAATAAAAGTTTGTTAGATTAAAATTCTTACACCATATAGAATTTTAATTACAAAATTTATCCTATCAATAATTGGTTTAAAATAAATTTTAGTGTTAGTAGAATTAACAAGTGACTTGTTTTGACCCGTATGAATCTTATTCATGGGATCTCCAATCATAAAGATTGTGTTACTATCACATTTTTGTTCTTGAGATGTTATCAAAGCTCCTGATCATTGGGAGCCTCTGACCGTGTAAAATTAAGCAGCCTTAATTGTTGTCTAACCTAATAGCAACCTTCATTGCTTGTCACTCAACCTCTGAACTCTATTGTGTGTTTCGGCCTCCATTATCGTACATAATTGCAACTTTCATTGCTGTATTTTTATCCTAAACCAAGTGTGTATCATTTTTTTTGTGATGGCTAAAATTAAAAATGGAGACAAGCCTTAGGCTAGAGAAAAGCTACATATTGTGCATTCATCCTCTTAGTTGAATGGAAAAGAGCTAAATGATTGAAGTTGCACGAAAACCCCTAAAGAAAAGAGTGAGGATACAAAGGTGGTCCTCCAAAGAAACGAGGTTAATATGCTCATGTTGTTGTTGTTCCTGAAAATCAAGAAGGGTATGTCCCACAACTCAACAATGAGGAGTTAGAAAGAGTAAGATCATTCCTTAGTAACATGAAAAAACCAATCAGTATGTATTCATTGACATATTTGGGTAAGTTATCATTTTTTGTTGGATTTAATGTCTCAAATATCAATAATTGATTTTAGACTCTAGAGCCACTAATCATATGACACCTTTTGCTAAATTCTTTTCCACATATTTTCCATGTCCTAGTAATAAAAAAATTTCATAGCTAATGGAAACATGACAACTGTAGCGGGCCAAAGAGGTATACAAGTAAACCCAACCATACTCCTAAAAAATGAAATACATGTTCCTAAATTGTCCACAAATATGATATTCAATAAAAAGCTTACTAATGACCTCTCTTGTGATGTCATTTTTACAATAATTCTTGTATATTGTATGACAAGAAATTTAGGAGGACGATTAGACATCCTTGAGAGTGAAATAGTCTTTTCTATTTGGGAGACTTAAATCAACCTATTATGTGCCACTCTTTGATGACATAATCCTCAATAATCGACCAAGAAAAAATTTAGTTGTATCATTGTGGTCTTGGACATCCCTCATTTTCTATTATAAAACTTTTTGTTTTGTTTTTTGTTTAAGAATTTGAATTTGATTATGCATAATCTTTATTGTGAGATCTGTGAATTGGAAAAACATAAACGTGTTATGTTTCCTCCTTTTTGCAATAAAATAAGTTCTAATCCTTTTTATCTAGTTAAAATTGATGTGTGAGGTCCTTCTAATGTTTAAAATATTCCAGGAGCTAACTGGTTTATTACTTTTAAGCTTAAATACATATTTGGTCCATATTTTTCCCGTTTTTGTTCAATTTTGTCCTCATTTTAGTTCAATGTTCAATTAGGTCCTAATTTTCATCACTTTTTTGTCAATTTGATCATTTTTGCTAACGGTGTTTAAATAGTTAACTGTGTATGCCATGTGTTACCTCTTAGTTTTTTAATTTTTTTCTTTTTGTAAGTTTTTAAAAAAAATTGTCCACGTGTCAAGTCACCATTGTGCCACGTGTCAATGTTAGTGTCACGTGTCAGTTTGTGGTTGTATTATTTCCTTTTGTTCAATTTAGTCTCTATATTCATTATTTTTTTTTTAAATTCAATCCATATATTCATTATTTTTGTTCAATTTAGTCCCACTTTTTCTTAAAATTGAGAAATTTTATTCTTCTAAATTGAACTAAATTTATATTTTTATAAATGTTATACGAATATTTTTATCAAAATTGACATTTTTATTAATTGTTTTTGAAATTTAATTATAAATTATTAAGTATAATTAAAAATTAAATATAATTCTTAGTTTCAATTTTTAAATAGAATATAATTATTTAAAATGTTATTAGAATATAATTATTAAATGTTTTAGAAAAATATACTAATATTTAAATCTAAAACAATTAATATTTTTGTTGTGTTTTAGATAATAAAATCTAAAATATTTTATATTGAAATGCTAATTTTAAAAATATTAGTATTTTAGAATATAATTATTAGAAGAAAAAAATTAATAATTATATTGTAATAATATTTTAAATATTTGTATTATATTTAACAATTGAATTTAAAAATTATATTCAATTTATAATTAAATTTAAAAATAATTAATAAAAATGTCAATTTTAGAAAAAAAAATATTGGTTATCTATAAAAGAATTAAATTTGGTCTCAATTTGAAAGTGACAAAATTACTTAATTTTAACCTTAGGACTAAATTGAACAAAAATAACAAATATATGGATTGAATAAAACAAAAATAACGAATATAGGGACTAAATTGAATAAAAGAAAATAACACAACTATAAAATGACACGTGACACTAACATTGACACGTGTCGCAATGGTAACTTGACACGTGTTAATTTTTTTGAAAATTCAAAACTTTTTACGAAAAATTTAATAAAAAAATTAAAAAAAATTAAAAATTAAAAAAAGAGAGGAGCTGACACGTGGCATAAACTGTTCACTATCATTAGCTATTTAAACACCATTAGCAAAAAGGACCAAATTGACCAAAAATTGACGAAAATTAGAACTTAATTGAACACTAAACCAAAATGAGGACTAAATTAAACAAAAAGCGATGAAAATAGGGACCAAATGTGTATTTAATCCTTACTTTTATTGATGATTATACAAGGGTAAGTTTTGTTGTTTTGAGGTTAGTTTTGTTGTTATGAAATTTGTGGCACTAATCAAAAATCAATTTGAGATGGTTACTAAGAAATTTAGGTTTGATGAGGCTAAAGATTATTTCAATCATACATTAGACTCTTTTTTTTTTTTTTTCAAAATGAAGGGATAATTCATGAACCCTCTTGTGCTTATACCACTAACACAAAAGGGGTTATAACGTCTCCAAACCAACGTCTATCCAAGAAAAAGCCAATGTAAGAAATGATCAGTGCCATTTTTGTAAATAAAATGACAAGTTTGATGTTGTTCCCTCACGAATTAGACGTTTAATTGCAATTTGACGTTGACCCTTGCTACAACCGAAGTTGAAGGATGTAGGCCTTGATGCAACTAAGTCAAAGGATGTCAACTCTACTACAACTAAAGTTGAAGGATGTCGACCCCAATTGCAATTGAAGTCAAAGGAAGTCAACGCCCCGCTTATCCGATGTTAGATTGCTTTAAAATGTTACCAAAACCTAGCACGAAGGTCATTTCCATGCACTATTTCTTCGCTCTTTCTCTTCCAAGCCTCTCCAACTACTACGACGACTTGTGGAACCACCAATTAAGGTAAGTTGTGGTTCATTTAACGCAAATGCATGTGTCTTCGTTTCCTTGGGCATGATTCTTTTTCGTTTTCATCAATTATTTTCGTTTAGGGATTGTTTTGAACCCCTTTAAGCAGTGCTCGAGTCCTCTATTCTCCATTATTGGCGATAACTCCTCCGCGACAGTGACGAGGCTTGAGGTGCTTAGTTCACTCTCTAACTTCGTTCAAGGTTTGAATATGTACCAAACATTGAATAGTTTGGTTTATCTTCGTTGAAGTTTGGATATGGCTTGGTTTGCATGTGATTTTGGTTTTCTTTCCCCATATTTTATCTATCTTGGCAAAATTTTTTAGGGATTTTAGGAATTTTGTTTGAAGGGGTTTTTATGAACTATGCTGGAATATTTTCTGCTTTATAGGTTTGGAAAGACCGTAAATACAAACATTTTTTTGTAAGAAAAAGAGCAATTTTTGACGTTTGTCGATGTACTAACTAACGTCAAAGGATGTCGAAATGTACCACAATTGATGTCCTTGGACGTCCGTTTTGAACACTGATGTCAATTTGACATCTCTCGATATGACGTCGAAGTTTGGTCTAACGTCAAAGGCCGAAAATACTAGACGTTAAAAGAATTTCTTTTTGTGTTACCCAAAAAAAAAAGGAGTTACTGAATGATAAAATGGACTTCTTTTAGAACAAATGATTTTATACAGTAAAATACAAGGTTGATAGAACTATTAAGAGGAACCATTGTTGGTGGAAAAATGATTCACTCAAACATTTGGAGTAGATTATTTGACGACTTTGACCTCAATTGAAAAAATGAACACGACCAAAGTTATATTATCCTTGGCAGCAAACCATGACTAGAATCTGCTACAATTTGATGTGAAAAATACTTTCTACATGGAATTCTTGAAGAAGATATATATATATATATATATATATATATATATATATATATAGGTATCACCTGAATATACAAAACAAATCTTAGTTCAATTAGAATTGCAAATAAGACTTTGTCGAAAACAACCACCGTTAGAAAAAATCACTGAGCAAATCAAAACTTGATTTAATTTAGAAAAAAAAATAGGTTGAATTGTAAATAAGGAAGGTATATGACATGTTTGAGGAAATAATAAAAAGGAAAATGCATAATTGTTGAAATATTTGGTACAACATTATTACCATTAGGAATATGAGGAATTCTAAGATTCAATTTATCATGTTTGCATTGATAAGATTGTGTCTTATTGTTTTATTGCTATATTTAATGTTTGTGAAAAGTAATTAATGTGATAAGACGGAGTGATATGTTAAACTCAAGTCAGGACGAGCCAAGCCGACTAAGGAAAACGGGTTGAAAAGTGTAACCTACCTTGTCTTTAAGACAACTAGTGGACTGGCCCACCAATTTTTCATTTTTTTTCTTTCTACAGTGTGGTCTTATGATGAAATGAGTTGGCTTAGATTTTGTGTGGCCTGGTTATTGTTTGAGAATAATTTTTTAATGGCTAAGATATACATTTTGTTCTTTCTAGTGAAAGATACTTGTACCAAATCTTCACCTCCATATTTTGACAATAAAAAAATATATGAGATTGAATAGTAAAAGACATCACAATATGAAACTACGAGTTGGCGGGTACAAAAACCTATCCTGGCCTCCCTCAATTGTCAGGTTGATGAACTCAACGTTACGCCTAATCCACTTTATCATTCACAAATTTTTTAAATTGAGACTAAATTGATTCAAAATTTAAAAAATAACTAATTTTCATTTTCACTCAAAATTAAAAAACCAAAAATATATTTATTCTAATATTAAAGTTCTTAACAGAGATATTGCAAATAAATCTCAAACTTCCTATTGATACTATCGATGAATAGTTACTGCAGAGAATAATCAAATCCTTCTAAGATAATCATGCATACGAATTTAACCAGAAACAAATGTACATTCTGATATCCAATGAAATATACAACCATGCTTAAATGACATGTTTATTTATTTTAGTTATATATTACTTATTTTAGTTACAATTTTTAATATCTACTATTTTATATTTTGTATTATTAATTGTATTTTATATCTTAAAATATTTGAAGTTAAGTTTGAAATTAAGTACAAATATATATGCCAGACTTTCGTTATATTAACTTTGGTATTTAAGTAGTTACAGTAAACATTCGCTTAAGTCCGTATTTTTATCTTAAGCATTTAATGCGGATTTAATCGGGATACAGAGTTATAAAATTTTACTAGTTATATTAGAATATGGATTATGAATCATATATGAGTGTTGAAAATTTATAAGATTTATAAAAATATGGAAGATATAAAATATATGATAAACATAAGAAATATATTACAAGAGAAAATTTTTATTTTATTTTATTCATATATGTAAAAAAATATAAAGTCAAATGACTTTTATGAGATTTTTTTTTCTGAAAATAAAATCATTGTTCTGAAAATTTTTCCTTTCTAAATGTTGATTTAAATGGGATGCGAACTGAAATAAATGCAGACTTAAATGAATATTTACTTTAACTATAAAAAACATTCAAAAATAACAATAGAAAGAGGAAAACAAATATGTTCGTATTATTTTTTATTTCTAAACTTTAATTAATAAAATAAATATTAAAAATAAGATTATCATTAAAATAAAAAAATAAATATGAAAATAATTTTTTATTTTCAACGTTTGAATTTGTTGGTGTTAAACGACATACAAATAGTTTTAAATGCAATGATTTATAATTATTTTATAAAACATTAAACTAAAAAGAATAATTGCCTATTCAATTAGTATGCAGTCTTAAAATGTTAACTAACAATTGAAAACGTAATTATCTATACTACTCAAACAAACCAAAAATTCATTCTTTATTGTTCTACGGTTGTCATAAATATAAAATGTTAAATAACAATGATATTTTAACACTCATACAATTTTTATGTAGATCTTGCATTTATTATTTTGTTCCTGATTTCTTTTTCTTCACAAATATTATATTTTTTCAATGATCATATATTGCCTTAAAAAAGAATTGTTAAATAGTTAGTGAAAATCTGACTATCATTTTTCATTGTTAAAATGTTGTGTATGATATGTTATATCTTATTGTGTGTGCAAACTTTATTGAATGTATTAAGCTTTTATTTGATAGAGGATTGGTTTAAGAATTATGACTCATAAAAGTATTATTTTTATTGAATGGATAAGCTCTTTTATGTTGGTTGAATGGATAACTATATTTTTTTCCATCTTGCTACAACTTATTGCTATTGACAAGAATTTTAGAAAAATTTGAATTGAGTTTCTAGTTAATATACTCACCGAGACCCTTCAACAACTAACAACAGAGTAACGGGTATGAGATTTGAAACATGCTACTTCACTTCATCAACAACATGTAATAATACAATGTTCCTTACTTGAAATCTTTCTTCTGTTTGTTACGGTAGTCTCTTGATTGCGCCATTGAAGAACCGATAATTTCCCAGAAACTAAAATAAGAGACATCTGATAGCAGCATAACTAACTTTTTACAGCAATTATAAATTTTTTAAGATAATATATATATATATATATATATATATATATATATATATATGTACGGAATTGTACCGGTCCAGAAACATCACGGTGATATGCAGAGATGTAGAGTTATGTCATCATAAAGCCGAGACAAGACTGATGACATGCAGAGAGGTAGAGTTATATCGTCATAAAGTCGAGGCAAGATTGATGACATGTAGAGATATAGGGTTGTGTCGTCGTAAAGTCAATGCAAGATTGATGATATGTAGAAATGTAGAGTTGCATCGCCAGAAAATCGAGGTCATAATAATGATAAATCAAAGTTGTTGACATAATTGGTAAGGATGTCGCTCCAAGATCGACGCTGGAAGAATCGTATATTATGTAAAGGGAATATCTTAGTTTAGATTTTATAAAGAAGATATCTTAGTTATTATTTAAGAAGAATTTATAGGAAGCGTTTCAGTTGTTATTCATTAGGTTATCTTTTGGAAGTATTAGTAGGAATATTTTATAGGTATTTGATTATGTATATATGTAACAGTTGTAACCAATTTTAAACCTTATAAATAAGAATGTTACTCCCACGGTCAAGGGACGAAATTATTTTGGCCTAAGTGAGTCATTAGCTGAGGTTAAAAATACTTCTTTCTTCTTGTTTTCGATTGAAGGTTATTTTACACCTTTTTCTGACCGGAACATTGGCGCCCACCGTGGGGTCCGGTAAAACTCGATCCCAACTCCACCAAATCTAAACAAAGAAGTACGTCAGCAAGAAGAAAAAAATGAACCAAAATGCAGCTCGATAGGGACCTACACGTCAGTAGATTATGCAGAGCATCTTAGAGTTGCAGCGGCAGAATGAAGAAATCAAATTGAAAGCTGAGGCTGACCAGGCACACCTCGAAGAAGAGCGAGAGGAATCCCGCAAGAAAGTAGAAGATGACCTACAATTGTTGAGGGAGAAGACACTCAAAGAGAGAGAGAGACTTCGGACAGAGGCTGAGGATACCCATCATCAGTTGGAAGAAGCCATTCGTCAACAAGAGCAACTACAAAAGCAAATGAGGACATGCAACAGCAAATCGCCCAAGGAGGATATAGACACTCTACTCTGAATAATGTCGATGTCATCGAAACACATCCGCTTTCCAAGGAAATCATGGACGAGTCGATCCCCCAAAATTTTGTGATACCAAAGATTACTCCTTTTACGGGAACCTCAGATCCAGAATTGCATCTAAAGTCTTTTCAAGCACGAATGCTAATATCAAGAGGAACAGATGTTGTGCGCTGCAAAATGTTCGTTGGGACACTGACGAAGATAACCTTGGAGTGGATCAACACATTGCCCAATGCTTTAATCAAGTCATTTTATAATTTCTCACGAGCCATCTTAAAGAGGTTCTCAGCTAACATAGCAAAGATTTTAGAGATGGTCGACATGTTCGATGTAAGGTAGAATGTAGACGAATCTCTGAAGCAATTTCTCAATCGCTTCAGCAATGTAAGCATGAAGATAATGGATCCTAATGAGGCTTTTTTGGTGAAAGCCTTCGTGAAGGGACTTCATGATAGTTCTTTCAGTGAATCATTATATCGGTTTCCTCCCAAGACCTTAATTGAAATAAGGCAAAAATCAGTATTTGAAATAGAAACCGAGGACACTATGAAGCACAAAAGAACAGGGGACAAGAGGTTGACAACCATTTCAAAAATCGACAAGGAAGTCAAGCCATTCCGATGAGAAAGGACACCTCTCAGGGGGAGATCGGATAGGAAATTCATCCCATACGTGGCTGTCGAGTTTCAACACTACTTTATCTGAAATACTAAAAGGTGATGAGGTATTTAAGCACTTACGTCATCCCAATATTACCAGCAGAGTCCTCGGTCTACAGCTGAATGCCTGGTGCAAGTTTCATCAGGAAGCGGGGCATGATACCGACAATTGTCATACATTGGCTAATCAACTGGCTGCACTATCGATTAGGAGTTTGTTGAAGAAATATGTCAGGATTATAAAGGATGGGAAACAAACAGAACAACCCTCGGTAACCAAGCCCCATGAGGTTCCTATCTTAGGGGATTTTAACACAATTGCAAGGGTTTTTCAGGAGGAGGTCTGACACACTCATCCTGGAAGAGATATGTAAGAAGCATCATGACAACAACCAAGATAGAACGATGTATAAAGACTCCAGACATTGTCTTTTCCAATGAAGACTTGATGAGACTCGTTCTACATGAAGATGATCCAACAATGTTGTCAGTTATCATGATGCGTAGGAATGTGCACAAAGTATTGATAAATCAGGGCAGTTCAGCCGAAGTTATGTTTTGGGAAACCTTTATAGGGTTGTAGATTCTGATGGATCAGTTACAACCCTTTGATGAGGAATTGGTAAATTTTTTCGGAGAACAAGTAGAGGTGAGGGGCTATGCGGATTTGCGCATAACATTTAGGGATGATAACGTTGCAAAAACTATCATGGTGCGGTACATAGTTGTTAATGCTCCATCATCATATAATTTGCTGGTAGGCAGAGTCTCCATAAAAAAATTAGGAGCAGTAGTCTCAACCACTCATTTGAAAATGAAGTTCCCTACTAACAAAGGAAAGGTGGTCACAATGACAGTAAACTAGGAGATAGCTCGGAAGTGTTACGAAGACAGTCTCAGAACTCGTCGAAAGCACACATACTATGTGACATCTACTAAAGGAGCTATTGATACTAAGTTAGATCCCATAATAGTGCACCTGAAGCAAAGACCCCAACCTGTGGGGGAGGTAAAGGAAGTAGTCCTTAATGGACGAAAACTTAAAATAGGAGGAGACTTGAGTTCGGATATAGAAGCACAAATTTACAAGTCTTGCAAGCAAATCTTTCTTCATTCGCTTGGATGACAGCAGATATGGTAGGAATAAGCCCCGATTACTTGTGTCATAAACTCAATATGAACTCGGAAGCCAAGGAAAAAGTTTAGAGACGAAGGCAATTGGGGGGAGAAAAAGCTCAAGATGTTGCGAATGAAGTAAAGAAACTTCTAGATGCAGCATATATAAGGAAATTCAGTATCAAACATGGCTAGCAAACATGGTTATGGTTTAGAAGTCAAACGGTAAATGGAGGATGTGTGTTGATTTCACTGATTTGAATAAAGCATGTACCAAAGACTCATACCTTTTACCTAGCATAGATGCATTAGTAGATATTGCATCAGGATGTGCTTTGCTGAGTTTTCTGGATGCTTACTCGGGTTACAATCAAATAAAGATGCATCATATGGACAAAGAGAAAACAATCTTCATGGGGGAAACCTCAAATTATTATTACAAAGTAATGTCCTTCGGTTTGAAAAATGCAAGTGCAACTTATTAGAGGTTGATGGATAGGATCTTGGTTAATCCCGACAAGTGTAAAGCCATCATTAATATGAGAAGCCCGGCTAATTTTAAGGAAGTTCAACGATTAATAGGGAGGATGACAGCCCTTTCCTTATTTTTGGCAAAAAGTGGAGACAAAGGATTACCTCATTTTCAATGCCTACGAAAGAATGATAAGTTTCAATGGACCACTCAGTGTGAGGAAGCTTTTCAACAGTTAAAAGAGTATTTGAGCAAATCGTAGGTGCTGTGCAGGCTACAACATCTCGACCAGATATTACAGATTTAAAATAATAAAATAATGAATTAATAAATAAACCTCATTTATTAAAATGTCATTTCCCAAAACGCGGGAAATTTAAAACATTATTCAATATGCCAAAATTCGATTTAAAGCTAAAGTAATAATCTTATTACAATTTCTAAAATCCGACAAAACAGAAGAAAACATAATTTATTTCCTAGCTCAAGTCCCTAAGCTAGCCCTCTCTCCGTCTCTATGCATCACCATCATCACCTGTGATATCATCTGCTTCCGTGTAACGAATCACACGATCATCGCCAAACACAAACAGAAAGGGTGAGCTCATAATGAAAATAACACATACATTAACAATATCAATTATCCAACTAATTTAGTCTAGATAGTTCTTGGCCAAGACCTTAACCCCAAGACTTTTCAACCTTCAATCACACAAATAGTTAGCCTTGGACTCAGGATTTATATTGCTCGCACGAACTTGCCCGCTCATGGTCCTGCTCTACGAACCTCCCCGCTCGTAGTCCTGCCCTACGAACCTCCCTGCTTGTAGTCCTGCTCTATGGACTTGTCCGCCCGTAGTCCAACACACGTGATCCACCACCTACACACCTTCCCGCACGCTGAATCTCTCAAGTGTGAGCACGGAACATACGAACCTACCTCGCTCGTATCCCCACACGAGAGTAACAAGATATAAACCTCCCCGCTCATATCATCACGTGCTCACCACCATCCATGAACCTACCCGTTCATGGCACAACATCTCCTGATCCAAGTCCGCATAGTTGCGTCCAAACAACACACATAAGTCAAACCCGCAGCACTATCGCCTTGCGCAGCCTAAGCGCCGCCAGGCGAAACCTGTGCAGACCGCCTGACGGAACAGCCTCATCGCCAGGCTCCATCCAGACGCACTATTTTAAGGTTTATCGCCTAGTGGAGCACACCTTGCTGTCAGGCGCCACACAGTGCAGAGACACCCCCTGTTGGTCCTATCGCCTGGCGGACACTCGTAAGTCGCGAGGCGCCATACCAGTAGCATTGTTCTTCTAGTTTTGGCATCCAAGTTAGGTCGCTCCTTAATCTAGAATACTACCAAAGGCATTACTACACCCTCACATATCAGGACATGATGCTAACTACCCAGAAATACCACAATCGATTCAATTACCTATAACTCTTATGCATAGGTCCATGTATTCTAGACATTTGATTCAGCATAGCATGGGATACCTGCATCACAAAATAGTAATCATTCTAAATGGGTGAGTGCCAACACTTAAGTACCTACAATGCCATACAATCAAACACCACGCATGATTTATGGATGCCATATTTTCAGTAATGGATGCCATATTTTCCAAACTACAGACCTCAAATCAACGATCCGACCGGTCAAAACCAAGAATGACATGTTATGGACCAATTGTCCAAATTTGAGTATAATCCAATGGTTAACGAGGCGGGAAAGTAAATTTTACTACAAATGCGCAGATCAGAAAAAGATGTAGTCGTCCAGCGACTAAGTCACTAGCCCAGCGACCATCGACGATTCCAGAATCCAAAAAACAACGTGAAACATCACATTTTTATGAATCTTTAAACTCCTAACTTGGAAATACACAAAATAACATTGTACCTCGCTAATTCCCAGTTAACCATTCACAAAATTTCAAACCATACCTTTCAATTTTTCATTCGAGGTGCATTTAACATCACTGCATCAATATTCAATCAACTAACTAAACAACTACAAGGGTAAAGTTGCATATACAACTTACACTCAATTAAACCGTTATGAGAATCCATTTCATTTACCCTTAAGCACCAAAACCTCTAATCCCAATTTGCTTTCTTTGCTTCACACCTCAAATGTTCATAGTAACAACTCTAACTTACAAAGCCTTTTAATACCAACAAATCTATAAAATAGTCATAGAATCTCAATCCACCAACCATAATTTCCAAGAACATAGTCACACCACCAACCACCATTTCCAAAACTCTTTAAACCTCATATACTACATTGAACTTGCGATTATGTATAAAAAAACAAACATGCACTTACTGCTACTAAACCAAAACTTCAACTTTAATCCAAAAATAAAAACCACAATACCCCTCCAAGTCTACACCAAGAATTTAATAATCTTAAAATCTTGAGATATATTAAATCAAAGAAATAAAAAAATGTTAAAAGCCTCTTACAATTCAACAACAATACATCCATGAATCCAATCAAACACTTTGTTAAATTCATTGAACACCAACCCGTCAAAATCCCCAAAATCCCAATATTTTTCTCAATCAAACATATCTTGACATTACAAGATAAAAATACAATCACATATTCACATAAACGATACCAAGTTAGCTCCCCTTACCTAGATAATTCTTGCTCACTTGGAAGAATTAGGACCTCTCTTGTGCCACCACTAGTCCAGCCTTGGACTTCTCCCAATGCACTTGATGCTCTGCTCAATTCCCCTCAAAATCACCTTCAGACTCTCTCTCTCTCTCTCAGTTCCAAATTCGTGTGCCCTTTTTGTTCCCTCGCTTTTCCTCTCTTTCTTCTCCAAAAATTAACTTAATTAGACCATTAACTAAGCCTTAATGCTTGTTAATGAGATGAAAACGAAAATGGCTTTGAATGTGGAGTTAATGGCCATTCAAAGACCATTAGTGGCTCTAGGCTTCCCATCTTGTAGCTAGGGTTTCTCTACCTTTTCATATTACTACCAAAAGAAAATTTGACAAAAAAGAAAGTTTAATTTGTTCTTAGCAAGGTTTGAACACACAACCATTCAATCACAAAGCAAGTGCACAACCAATTCAACCAATACATGTTTCATGATAATTCCTATAATTTTAGGATTACATTATCACTACTCACATTCAATCATAACATTAACATAATGCACATTTTAAAATATCATACAATTGGCATACATAGACTTGAACCCAAGTCCTCTCAACCCAACCAAGTACTCTCAACCATTTGAGCTAGTACCTTTCCACATCATAATAATTCGCATTAAATGCCATAAAGGCTCTTACTACGCGCATTTATTAAATAATTATTTCTTTAATTATTTAAATTTCTCGGGTCTTACACAGGCCAGAGAAGAATAATATCTTGACGTTATATATTTTGGTAACCGATCAAGCAGTTAGTTTGGTGTTGGTACAACAATGGAAGGAAGATCCAAAGCCTATGTATTTTGTGAGCAAAGTGTTACATGAAGCAGAAATACGGTATCTTATGCTGGAAAAGGGTTCATTAGCCGTTGTGGTGACGACTCAGCGACTGAGACATTATTTTCACAATCATGTTATAAGGATAATGACAAACTTTCCTATAAAGCATTGATTACAAAAATCTGATATATCAGGCAGGTTAGTGAAATGGGCAGTGGAGTTGTCATAGTATAATATCCAGTATGATACTAGAGGCCCGATTAAAGCATATGTAATATAAGATTTTTTGGTGGAACTTACCACTCCTGCAAAATCTAAGCATGAAGATATATTATAGTGGGTTCTGTCTGTGGATGAAGTCTCTAATTTAAAGGGGAGCGGAACTGGCGTTGTCTTGGAAGGGCCAAATGGAGTGTTGATTGAACAATCTTTGAGGTTTACATTCAAGGCTAATAATAATCAAGCAGAGTACGAAGCATTAATAGTCGAGACGTTACTAGCAAAGGAGATGAAAGCCACAAAGTTGTTAGTTAAGAGTGATTCAGCATTGGTGGCTGGTCAGGTAAAAGGGAAGTTTCAAGCTCGAGATCCATCATTAGCTAAGTATTTGGTATTCGTTCAGACTTTAGCCAAGAATTTTATTTCTTTTGAGTTTATACACGTTCTCAGGGACCAAAATTGTTGAGCAGATTTGTTATCAAATTGGCCAGTTATACGAAGCCTAGGCAACACAAATCGGTGATTCGAGAAACATTAGTATCTTCGTGGGTAGAGATAGGGGAAAGTCATCAAATCATGGCGATACAAGTAAACCCAAAGGAGAATTGGATGACTCCTACAAAAAAGTACATTGCAGATGGACAACTACCTGGGGATGATGAGGAAGCAAGTGGAGTTACGAAAAGTTCCAGTAAATATGTATTAATGGATGGCAACTTGTTTTGATATGGATATTCTCGTCCTTTGTTGATCTGTGTGGATAAAGATGAAGCAATGTGAATCATGGTCAAGTTACATGAGGGCATATGTGGGAGTCATGTTAGAGGGAGAACATTGATGTTACAAGTCATGAGAGCAAGATTTTTCTAACCAACTATGTGAACTGACTGTGTGGAGTATGTAAGGAAATGTGAGCAGTGTCAAAAACACGCCGATTGGGTCAAAGCACCACCTGAGGTTCTACATTCAATCAATGCACCGTGATCATTTCATACGTGGGGAATAGATATACTGTGACCCTTTTCACGCGCAGTCCAGCAGCTTAAATTTCTAATAATGGTCGTTGAGTATTTCACGAAGTGGATTGAGGCGGAGCCTGTGGCTGTGATAACCGAGAATAAGGTTAAGGAGTTCATTTGGAAAAATATCATATGTAGGTTTGGAGTTCCATAATGCCTCATTTCAGATAATGGCACCCAATTCGTATGTTCACAGGTATGACAATTATGTCGTGAAGTGTGAATTAGGTAGGTTTTTTCTTCTATGGAGCATCCTTAAATAAATGGATGGCTGAAGCAGCCAACAAAGTCATACTACGAGGTTTGAAACATAGACTAATGACAGCTAAATGAGATTGGCCAAATGAAATTCACCGGGTAATATTGTCGTATCACACCACGCCTCAGTCAACCATACATGAGACATTGGATGGAAAGGAAATTCCTAGGACCTAGAATGCTGCAAATTTATGTTTTTATTTTAGTTATTTTTGACAATTGTTTTCGTTTGTTTTGTTTGTTGTGAATATTTTTTTAATTAATTCAAGTCATTTTTATTAATTTCGGGCCCCGATGCTCGAAGACAAATCTGAGCCACGACGCTCAATGATAATTCTGGGCCCCGATGCTCGAAAACAAATCTGAGCCACGACGCTTGATGATAATTTTGGGTCCCAATGCTTGAAGACAAATCCGAGTCACAATGCTCGATGATAATTTCGGGCCCCGATGTTCGAAGACAAATTTGAGCCACGACGCTTAATGATAATTCTGGGTCCCGATGCTCGAAGACAAATCCGAGCCACGACGCTGGATGATAATTTCGGGCCCTTATGCTTGAGGAAAAAAATGGAGCCACGATGCTCGATGCCAGGCCATGTTGCTTGATGCTAGGTCATGTTGCTTGATGCTTTATGCTGGTTATTAGGATAATTGGTGCAACCAGTATGAAGAAGATCAGTTCCCTATTGTTGACTACGAGACTAAATTCATGTACGAGTGTTATTATTTTCTTTTGTTCTGGAGTTATTATAATCTCGGTTTCAAGCCGAGATTCTTGTTGCTTTGATGTTGAATTGACAAAGACTGAGAGCTCGAGTGGCAGAGAGCTCGAGGTTAGTTTAGGTTTCACTTATTTGGTAAAAGTCAAGAGTTAAGTTAATGTATAATGTAGAAGTCTCGGCTTTTAGCCGACTTCTCTTATTATGTTTATTTACAAGTGTTAAAAGATTTTATTTGATTATGTAGAATTGAGAGCTCGATATTTTACCGACTATGTTCCTTTGTAGGTGTTAAATGATTTTATTTGATTATATAGAATTGAGAGCTCGGTCATTTGTAGGTGTTAAAAGATTTAATTTGATTATGTAGAATGTAGAGCTCGGTATTTCACTGATTATGTTTATATACAGGTGTTAAAAGAATTTATTTGATTATGTAGAACTGAGAGCTCGGTATTTCACCAATTATGTTCATTTGCAGATGTTAAAAGATTTTATTTGAATATATAGAATGGAGAACACGATATTTCACTAATTATGTTAATTTGCAAGTGTTAAAAGATTTTATTTGATTTTATAGGACAGAGTGCTCGATTTTGTATAGACTAAGAGCTCAAAGTTAAAGGACCGAGAGCTCGAAGACAACTAGTATTTTGTTTGGTAAAAGCGGAGAGTGGTATTGGTAAGTAAAAAATAATGGGCAATTTTGGACGAGGCAGTTGACTAAATAAAGATAACTTAGCATAATAAGACCTGGTGTGTAGTCATGAAAAGGGAAAGCAAAAGATGTTCAAAATACAAATACAAAAGATGAAGAAAGATAAAAACATCAAAGATCTTAGTCATCAATTTCAATCAGCTGGTCATCCACAACAGTTTCCGAGACATCGGCATGAGATAAATCAGCGTCGGGGAGAAGCACGTTGCCGGAACCAAAATCGTGATGGGACGACGAGCCAAAAAATAAAATTTGTAAAAAAATAGAGTTTGAAGTCGCCACCATAGTTTATTCTGGAAAACTACGAGAAAACCAAAAAGACAAGACAAGGTCTACAAAAAAAAAACAGATTTTGGGTCTAGGAGTCGGTTACGTGTGGGGAAGGTATTAGCACCCCACAGTGCCCATCCTGTGACGGTACCTTTAACTAAACATGCAAAACGAATGTGGTTTTTCAAAATAAGGACCAGATTGGAAACTGGGCTTAGGGTATATTGGTCATTCATATGAATGAAGAGGACCATAAACCCCACACTCAAAACGGTGCTTACCATCTGGGTATTTTCCAGATTTTCCCCGCACTCAAAACCCCACCATTTCTCCATCTTTGTGAATTTCCGCTTCAATGCCATCCAGTTCTCACACAATCACAACTGCCCCATATTTTAATTACATTGATCCCTATTTCTATATCCAATTCCCGTTCAATCAGTTCAACGAGCAATCAAGGTTAACACACCTGCAACCTTAGGCTTACACCCACTGTTCCATTCATTTACTCCGTTAGTTAGATGACCGTACCTACTATTGGTTACCAATATCACTCTGTACAATTCACCCCTGAATTATGCCCCGATTAAATTTAGCCCAGAACTCCAGGAACCCCAAAATAGGTCAAATCACCCCACGCCGCCTGGCAGTCCAACCAGTCCCGCCAGGCGCTGCATCAGCAAATCCAGAAATAGCCAAACGCTTTGCGTCGCCTGGCGGCCGTGAGTGTGCCGCCAGGCGGTTCCTCTTCCAGGAACCCAGAACACATGCAAGTGTATGAGTCACCTGGCGGTAGTTCATCGCCCGCCAGGCGGTTTCTGGAAAATTCCAGAAACGCAGAGTTTTCAAGGATTGGACAGTGCAAATACAATCAATATATCATATAGATACACATTATTAATCATACGTATAAAATCACGGATTCCAGCTCCCCTAACCTGGTTCTCCTTCGCTTAAGCTTGACAATTTGTAAGATTCCCCCTTGATCACCCCCCTTCCTTGCTTCCTCACTATTCAGCAACGCAAAATCACACCCTAACCTCTCACACTCTCTCAGATTTTCGCTTTCTCTTTAGGTATAGTTTCCCAGCTTGTCAAACCTTAGCCCTTAACCTAATTTTCCTTTTTAAAGTGTGCCTAAACTAAGTGATTAATTACCAAAACGAAAATGGCATTGAATAAGACATAATGTGCCATTCAATCCCTCCCTATGGCTGCCCTTCCAGCCTCCTTTGGCTGCCCGCTCACTTAGGTTTCCTTCCCACCTTTCCATATTCACGTCAAAACCAAAAATGCCAAAAATATAAAGTTTAATGTAAGTTCTCCAAGGCTTGAACCCACAACCATGTAATCACCAAGTCTATATCAAACCACTTAACCAATTCATATTTCTTACTAGGAATCACAATTCAATTATCATAATATACAAGAACATGTTTTCATAGATTTAAATAATAAAACCATAACATCAAAAGTTAGCATACATAGGACTCGAACCCAAGTCCTCTCGCACAATCAAAGTGCTCTCAACCACATGAGCTAGCACTTTTCCACATCATACCAACCATAATTTAATGTCATAATTATTACCCCACCCGTATTTATTAATTAATTATTTAATTAATTAATTAAATTCTACGAGTCTTACATGTATTTTTTTTTTTAATTTCTTCCTTCTAAAACGAAAGGATTCAATAACCATTCATATGAGTGAAGAAGGGTTTGATTGGAAAGGTGGAAAATATTTTATTAACAAATATGAATGACTCATGTATGCATGACTTGATATGATATATCAAATACCTTATGTATGAATTTTTCTTTTGCATTTTTTTTAAAACAAATTTGAATTCTTTCCCATTTCATTGTTATTTCGAATTCATGGAACCATTCTACTTTGATATTTTTTTACTTTTTCAAATCATTTCTTTGGTTTAATCAGTTTACTAACGAACACTTTTTTTAATCATTTCTTTTGAAACACTATTTGAATGACATCCATGAAATTGCCAAGGGCTTGAAAAGGCTTCGATGAGGTGATGAAGATTAACTAAGAAGTTGCCCCAATTTGAATTGGTCTTGGGGCACAAAATGTGTTTGGGTTTTCCCTAGTTATTGATGGTATGAAGAAAATGATGGGGACTTTAAAACTTTGCCCCTAGTGTGAGAGCCTAGGATGGTCTTAGGGTATAAAAGCGTGTTTGACTTTCCCAATTGAAAAGATTAAAAAATGATGGGGTCTTCACAAATTGTCCCTAATGTGATCAATCACAGTCTTCATTGTAAATAAATGCCCCAATTCAGAATGAATGATAGCAATATATGAATTACAATCAAAGTGACTACCCTAGTTTGGGTTTGAGATTGATAAAGATGGACTATTTTAAGGTTGGTCAAGGTTTAAGCTTAGAGTAGGGATATTGTAGGAGAAGAAAATGGAATTTCATGAAGAATGAATTGAAAGGGGACAGCCCAAATTTAACTTAATTGTCTGATTGCCCATGCTAATTTTAAAGCTTTGGAAATATGTCACCCAAAAAAAAATTGCCCCAGTGTTTAAAAGCAAATCTTTGAACACACTTTTTTAATCTTTTATATCTCTTTTTTTTTAGAACAAACTTGTTAGCAAATCAAAATTTTCCTCTAAATTAAAACCTTCAAAAGATAACAATCAATCTTTGATTTGTGTGGACTTTTATTAGGCTTGTATTGTGGCTGGCTAGGGGTAGGGAAGTAAATGATAGTAAAGGCCCAAACAAGTGATGTGAGGGTTGTTTCAAACAAGGATCTTTGAATAATGTTTCATTTAGAATTTGTTTGACTTCTTCTTATTCACCTTTTGCTTTTTTTTTTCTTTTCTTTTCTTGATATAACCATTTCTTTTTTTTCTTTTTTTTATATATTTTTGTATTGGTGAACTACCATTCAGATGAAACAAATGCAAACATTATGTCAACCCTTAGTGTGAGGGTGACCCTTATTTAGGGTAATTTGAAAGAAATTTTTTTGGAAGGCTCAAATTATGTAGCAAAGGATAATTACTTTTGTTTTTTTGTTTGGATAAAGAAACATGGTCACACATAATTCCAAATCATGGTTGTTTTTCTCGAAAAAAGCTTTAATTCAGAGGAAACGAGTTTAGTTCATGTGACAGGATATCCCCTGTTTTGTTCTCTTTTTTCACTTCAAAGTTTTCCGCCTAGTTGATTATTCTTCATTTTTTGTTTTTTTTTCTGAGAGTTTCTTGTAATCATTTTAAGGTATGTGTCCCCTTTATGATAATCCTCCATGGAAATGAAAATAAGGTTTATAGTGGAAGAAAGATGGAAAGGGAGATGAATTTGAGCAATTTCATGTATGCAAGACTAGATGGATGCTTCAAAAGAAATGATATCAAACAAAATTTTATTTCTTTATTCAATCCACTAATTTGACCAAAGAATGTTTTATTATATTCTCATTTTTCATAAGAAAGATTCTAAGAATTTGGTGATAAGGAAAGTGGAAAAGAGTTTGAATTCATTGTAGTGCAGTCTTTTTTATTTTATTTTTAAATTATGCATATGCGTGCTATGTGTTTGAAGCTATGGACAGGGTACCGAGAATGACCACCAAATGAGAATGCAATGCATGGTTGTGCCTCGCTGGAACTTATTCACATGATATGCCAATGAAATGTATGTTTATGCCTAAGGAGGCATTTTTTCTTTTTTTTTATAATGATGTGATTGTGTTATAATGAAATGTGATTGTGATGTATACAAGAAAATGTGAGGGTAAATGATGCAAATAGTCTCCTTTTAGTACCTTAACATAGGTTCCATGCTTAAAGCTCTAAGGCAAAGTATATGTGCTCACAAGGACAGTTCCCTAATACCTAAAGATCAAGGTCACTAGAGTTATATCCCACTTCATGGCATTTCCCTCGACAGTTGGTAAACAACAAGAAGTGGGAGTACCAATGAAGCAAAAAAACTCTAGCTGGGGTTCTCACAATGACCACTTAGGAAGTGCATCCATTGTGGCACTACTACACAATCCCCTCTAATTCTAAGCAACTCGGATCTGGGTATAGGGCCCTACTCATGTAATGAACAAAATGTGTGTGTGAAGGGAGAATACAATGTATACCCAAACCCCCAAACTAACAATCATTCCAAATACCAAAATAAAGAAGAATATACACATACAATTAAACTAAATATAAAAAGAGATAAAAATATGAAAGAAAAGGGGGAAGAAAAAAATATTAAGAAAAACCACATCAATTATGCACATCCAAATAAATGGCCAGACTCTCTAGCATCCATAGTGGAGTCGCCATTTGTCGCAACCGAAATCGTGACGGGACGACGAACCAAAAAATAAGATTTGTAAAAAAACAGAGTTTGGAAAAACCAGAAATATAAGACAAGGTCTGCAAAAAAATAGATTTTGGGTCTGGGAGTCAGTTACGTGTGGGGAAGGTAATAGCACCCCACAACGCTCGTCTTATGATGGTACCTTTAATTAAACATGCAAAAAGGATGTGGTTTTTCAAAATATTTATTTTCCCCGAAAGTAATAATAAATGAATTTTCAAAAGAAACAAAAATAATTTTTTTGTTTTTTTGGGCCCGACGAGGATTAATCCTCGCTCTTATGCATCTCCATGTGAATGGAGAATCAGGGTTACGTAGTTCTTTATGAAAAACTTTTTGAGAAACTTTTTGATTTGATTTTTTTATAATTTTGAAAACTTTTTTTTATGTTTGTTTTTGGAAATTCTAATTATTTGGAAATGGTTGTCATGCGACATGAGCGGTCGAACAGACACTAAAAATTAAAGAAAGAAAATATTTTTTTATTTTAGTTTTTTATATTTTTTTATATTTATTGAAGAAAAAAAGAATTTTGAAAATTGGTGTTGGACAAACACTAAAGAAACGAGGAAAACTATTTTTTGTTATGATTTTTAGAATAAGATAAAAAAACCAAAAAGTAGGTGAAAAAAAACGTATAATATTAAAACGAAATATAGTGAAAATTTGGGAATGAATAAATGAAAAAATTTGGCACTGACATACCTTTTAAACTTTCTAGTTCCTCTTCATCTTTATCAATCTCCTTCTTTTGTTCCTTACATTATAATATCTTCTCTCTTCTTCTTATCTTCCTACCTCCTCCAATATGTTTTTTTTAAAGAAAGATAAAAAAGGAGATATGTGTGTGGAAGTGATGATGGGAAAGAATTAGAGAAGTGTAGAGAATATTTTTTTTCAGTTCTTTTCATGGAACAAACTGTCTATTTATATTCATAAATTGCAATCCTACCCTTAATTGTAATGAACAATGAGGAAAAAATTGGTCATGATAACAACACATTATGGAAATCAAATCATAGCAAATAAAAGCACAATATCAATCAAGATCGGAAATATTGATTCTAAACATTAACAAATCAGAGCACAAAAATCAATCCCAATTAATAATATTGATTCTAAGCATACAAAGAGATATTGCTTCTAATTATTAGAATCATATCATTAATGTCTCTATCAGGAACAAAGGGTAGAAAATATTATGTTAAGTTTGTTGGGCTCATGGAAAGGAGTGTGATAATTAAAAACAAATTGAGTTCTTCCTTCTTTTTTCTTTTTTTTCATCTCTTTTTTTTTCTAAAACTAAAGTTTGAAAATCTTTGAAGAAAATAATGTTTCACATTTTTTTTTTTTTGAAAATAAATTTATTCACCTGGATGAAATTGGGTATTGACACACGTGTACTTGATCAATAGCTAGCAGGAATCCCATGTTAAAGGAAGATCCAATATGGTCCTTTAGGAGTTTAGAATCATTGAGCAAATCTTGCTCCTTGGCAATCCAGGCTTCCTTCTTGGTCTCCAAGTCCTTTAGTTTGTTGCTAAGAGCAAGCAGTTGGTCATCTTTTTGCTTTATTTGGTCACAGAAATCTTTTAGCTCGCCAACCTCGGTTTTAAACCGAGATATTTCAGCAAGGGTGGTCTCTAGAGACTTGTTTTTCTGCTCTAAATCTTTGTCTTTCTGTTCTTCGAGACAAAGAGATTAGTAAATTGGTCCAACAGTGCAAAAGTTGAAGCCTCAGCCCTGTGAAGACCTACTAGGAGATTCTCATGGACGGTTTTGACATCTTAGGACTATAGTAGGAAAACATCTTAACGAAAGAAATTATCTTTACGACCATGAAAAGAATGAGGGAACTTAGGGTTCCAAAAGCTTAGCTCGGTATCATCCACGGTTTATTGTTAGAGGAGACGAGTTTAGAATTGGGAGGTGGAGGGTTGGGAAATAGTGTCCGCAATTTTCTTACCTCGAGAAAGTTTGGATTTCCTCATTAAAGGCTCAATTTCAGGTTCTGACAGCTCTTCGTGTATCTCGGTGTGAAGGGGAGGTGTTAGACCCAAGAAAATTAAGTAATTAAATAAATAATTATTTAATATATGGGGTAGTGAGAACTTTTATGACATTTAATGCTCGGGTTTACGACATGGAATGGTACTAGCTTAAGTGGTTATGAGTACTTAATCATGTTGGAAGGACTTGGGTTCGAGTCTTATGGATGTTAATTATGTGTTAATTTGATTGAATGGTTGTGCACTGACTTGATAATGGTGTGGTTGTCAAATTTCTTTTTGGCATGAATATGAAGGAGCATAAAACCCTAGCCGTAAGAGGGCGGGAAGGGGTTGGAAAAATGTTAATTTGATTGAACTGGAAGGGGTTGGAAAACCACCATACACCAGCCATTGAATGATCATTAAGTTCAAATTTTAATACAAAATTCGTTTTACTCATTAAAGTTATTAAAAATTGGGTTATTGGGTTAGAATAATAGTGAGTTAAGGGTGAGATAGACTCCTTTTTTATAATCTTAACCAAGCTGCACTGAAAAAGAGAGCTAAGAGTGTAATATCCCTACTCGAAATTACTTAATTAAATTAAGGTTAAATTATACTTTTAGTCCCCATTTTCATAGCAAAATTTGAATTTGGTCCTTCAATTATTTTTTATCTCAATCTGGTCCCTATTTTGGGAAATTTGACCCAATCAAGTCCTTTCCGTTAGGGGTGAAGTAACGGTGTTAAATGGGGTGCCACGTGTCAGCTTCTGGATTTTTTGAATTTTTTTTTATTTTTTATTAATCTTTTTTAAATTTTTTAAAAAATTAAAATTTTGCCACGTGTCAAGTGGACATAGTGCCACGTGGCAGTGACAGTGCCATGTGTCACTATTTGGGAGTTGTCATTTTCTCATTCTTAATTTGGTCCCTCATTTTATTTTTTGTCTCAATTTAGTCCCAATTTTTGTAAAAATTACGCAATTTCGTCCCCCTCCAAATTGAAACCAAGATTTCCCTCCAAATTTCGACTCAAGATTTATGATGCTCACACGAGCATGCCCGCTCGTGGTCCTGTCTCTACGAACCTTCCCGACCGTAGTCTTGCTCTACAAAAATCCCCGCTCGTAGTCCTGCTCCAACGGACCTGCCCGCTCGTAGTCCAACACATGTGATCCACCAGCTACGTACCTCCCCGCACGCAACATCTCTCAAGTGTGAGCACAGAAGGTATGAACCTACCTCGCTCGTATCCCCACACGAGAGTAACAGGATACGAATCTCCCCGCTCATATCATCACGTGTTCACCACCATCCATCAACTTACCCGCTCATGGCACAACATCTCCTGATCCAAGTCCGCATCAACACGTTCAAACAACACACATAAGTTAAAACCCGACAGCACTATCGCATGGCGTAGCCTAAGCGCCGCCAGGCGAAACCTGTGCAGACTGCTTGGCGGAACCTCCCTGTCGCCAGGCGCCACGCTACAGACAGGCCTATAATTTTAAGGTCTATCTCTTGACAGAGCATACCTTGCCGTCAGGCGCAACGTAGTGCAGGGACTCCCCTAATGGTCCTATCGCCTGGCGCACCTTCCCGTGCCGCCAAGCCCTATATTAATATCGAAACTTGTGGGTTTTTGGCACCCAAATTGGTTGGTTCTTCAATCTAGATTGCTAGATTCACTTTCAATAGTATTATACTTTACGCATCATACACTTCCAATCACATCTTAATCGCCCCTAAATCCAGGATTCAGAATAACCTTTTGGTATTAATACGAACCCTCCATGTCCACATTCCAATTATAATCGCAAGCACCCCAAACAATAGAGATATCATTGTATTATGCAATCACACAAACATAGGAAACCAACTGGAAGTTCAACAAATCATAAAATTCACAGAACACAGCAAACTAGTGATAGACAACGCGCATCACCTGGCAGTTTTGTCTCACTGCCAGGCAGCTCATGACATAGAACCCAATACTGGGTTAAAGCTGATGTTGGGCGAGGGTCTGTCGTGGTCCTCTGTGGTCGAGTCTCAAGCTGCTCGACCGCCTTGGCCTGCTCCACCAAGATCGGAAACTCCCTGATGCAGAGTGGTACTATGAATCAGCGCAACTCATGTTTCAGCCCGCCCTCGTATTTCATGCACCTCCACTCCTCAGTGACTGCAGGTGAATAAAATCTAGCTACATATTCAAACTTGTTTGTGTATGCCTGCACAATCAGGTTCCCCTGTTGGAAAGTGAGGAATTCAGCTTCCCTCTCATGTTTTGCCAAATTCGGGAAGTACTTCTCCAAGAATTTGGTCCTGAAAGAAGTCCAAGTGATATCCTTGGCCCGTGTCCGCATCAGCTACTGCATGCCCATCCACCAATACTCAGCATCTACCACTAGGAGGAAAGTGACAAATGATAATCTTTGAGCATCAGTGTAGTCTATCACCCTACAAATCTTCTCGCACTCTCTCAGTCATGCATTTGCCTCATTAGGGGTGGATTTACCAGAGAATTTTGAGGGCTTATGCCTCATAAAATCCTCCATCGTCACGGGGCAAACCGATGCCACCACGGCTCTGGGCTGAGCGGCAATAGGCTGCATCGCGTCCACCATGCGATGAATAGCCTGAGCGATCTCATCAGCTCCCGCAGTGTTTCTCCTCCTCCTGTTAGCCATGGCCTGGGCACGCCACATTTTTACAGCTGGTTAAATTACACAACTCAATTTAGAATTTCACATCTAAACTAGTAAAACAATACAATTAATTAGTCACGCAACCGTAACACGATGAGCTCACTCCCCTTAGACCCCAAAAATCATTTTGAAAACAAAGCTCTGATACCAAATGTAACATCCCGTCAGGATATTACTGATTTAAATAAATAAAATAATTAAAATCAATAATATGTCGCATTTATGAATAAACCTCATTTCTCAAAAGCGCGGTAAATTTAAACTTTTATAAATTCAATAGATAAAGCCAAATCCAAGATTACAAAAGCTGAATAATCCAAAATGCTCTCATAAAATTTTATATTTTATTTTCAAAATATAAATAACATAAAGTCATAAAAAGTCTCCCATGCTATCCCCCGCTCCGTATCTAAGCATCACCAACACCACCTGCATCAACATCCCTTATTCACGTGTACCGCACACACGATCATCGCCAAACACAAGCAGATAGGGTGAGCTTAAAAAGTAATATATGTAAAACGGCATTCACACATACAATAGATATATATATATATATATATATATATATATATATATATATATATATATATATATATATATATATATATATATATATATATATATATAAACCACACAAACATCCCAGTGTGTTTCCATTCTTTTAATTTCATCACCTGGCCACCACCAGATCAGTCGTGTTCTACCTCTCTTAGCGACTACTTCAAGGTAATATGCTACCAAACCTATCGGCCACAACCGATAGAGCACGTGCGGGAAACCATTGCCATGGATCACATACCGTAATGCCAGGTGGAGTTCCCAAATACAACATAAGTCGTATTGTCCCAAGACTATCAAACTCGTCGGCTATCTGCTGAGAAGGGCCATCCATACTGGCCACAAGCAGCACACTCACACTGACAACACTCACCAACTTGAGCTCAACTCAAGGGTTCCTCTTGTTCATCCGCCATCCCAAGCTTAACTCGAGGGATGTCATTCTGAGCTCAACTCAAGGAATGCTATGTGCTTAACCCCTATCCCGAGCTCAACTCAAGGGATACGTTCCGAGCTCAACTCAAGGAACCTAGCAATCTTGCCTTTGAAGCAACACTACAAGCCTGGTAGATCACTCCTAAATAGTCCAACAACTAGGACTTACAACAGTCAAATCGCCTAGCGGGGACACATACCGCTAGGCGCTACAGCTTCCAGACCGCCTGGCGGGGGACACGTACCGCCAGGCGCCAAACGCCTAAGAACCAACAATACTACAAACATCGCCTGGCAGGACAATCCACACCGCCAGGCGGACGCACTCCAGGGCTATTGTTCTGCCGTCGTCGCCTGGCGGGACCTTTCCCTCCGCCAGGCGCCACCACGTTCAGGACCACACTGAACCAATGCTATCGCCTGGCGGTTCACGTTTCACCGCCAGGTACCATGACAGTGTTGTGCGTTACTTGTTTCTGCTCCAGTCTGGCACCACTTCTCACATTAGTTTCCTCTGATTATTTTCCTAGTATCCTATAACTTTTGATGGTTACTAACAATTGTGAGGTTTAATCATCACTCCTTAATTGGATAGCATTTCCTATTCTACTACTACCCTCACAATTTCCAATTCAAGCTTCCTTATTTTCACCTTAATAATATTCATGGACGTCTTACTTTGAGTTTATGCCAAGTCAATTACTACTGTTATAGGATTCTCTTCACAGTTCAGAGCCAATGCTACTGATATTAAAGTTCTTTTTTATAAAATCCCCTATATCTCAATACCTTGTTCAATTCCACGACTAACTACCCAAATTTGCCTAAGGACTTGCACATAGACATTCGCTGGAGTATCTAACACTTATCTCACCAACCCTTTACAATTGTGTTCCTAATACTGTATCATTAACTATCCTTCCAACAATACCATTTACAATCACTCAAGTCCTAACCATTCTTATGCCACATTCTATATTGTATAAGCTTTTGACAGCAGTTTCCAGTTTTAGACCACTTCCACTCAATTTCCATCGCTCTATTATACAACATCTGACCCCACATGGCTTTCCCAATGCATCAAAACGCTTAGTCTTACCACTCTGATACAGCGCCTAGCGACAACCTACGAACCGCCAGGCGATTCCTGCATTCTCCAGGAACTCTCATATTCCCAAGTCCTGCGAACATTAGGTCTTGCACAAAACTTCTGATTTTCCAACTATTCCTCAACTCCATTGCTTGTGAATCCCGTCCCTATATCATTCTCTCAATCATCCCCAACAAAATTTCCCTTTCAAGGACAACCCTAATTCGATTAGTATCAGAATCCTCCACTAAGCTCAACCAAAACATTGTTTCATTCACGCAAACTATCTATACCCTGAAATTCGACGACAATTCAATCATCAAACAACCCTTCAATGAATAACCTTACTTTTCCCATGACCAGAATCTCCCCAGCATCCCAAAATCATGAAAATCGAACTAAAATGGTTTGTGTCGCCTGGCGGAAATTCATCACCGCCAGGCAGTTCAAACAAAATTGTAAAACTGTGCACTGATCACGCATCGCCTGGCAGTTGGGAGTGTACCGCCAGGCGGTTCTTCTTCCAGAACCAGAAATTTGCATAGAAGGGATGAATCGCCTGACGGCCAGTCATGACCTGCCAGGCGGTTTCTGGAAAAATTCCAAAAACGTACAATTTCATACAATTCCAATACACACAATCAACATACAGTTCATGCAATTATACAATATAACATGAGTACGATTTTCCAGCTCCCCTAACCTAGATCCTTTTTGCCTATAAATGGATTGCTTGAGAGCTCCCAACAATCACCAATGGCCTTCCTTTTGGCTTCCACTCAATCAAGCCCCAAACCTCACTCAAAACTCACTAATCTCAACAATTTTCGTGCTCTGTTTCTGAAACCAATTTTAGCCTTGCAAACCTTTCCAAAACCTCACTTTTGCCTTTTAAAGGGTGACTTAAAGCTAGGGAGAAGATCAAAAACGAAACTGCAACTTAATTTGAGTGTTGATGGCCATTCATTGTCCCATTATGGACTGTTTTACAGCCACTCTTGGCTGCTAATTCCTCTAGGGTTTACGTTAACCCTTCACATTCAAGCCAAAGCCACAAATAGCAAAAAAAATGTTTAATTTGGGTTCTCCACGGGTTGAACCCATAACTATGCAATTGCCAAATTAATGTCAAACATGATCATTCATATTATTCAGATATTATATCATATGAAACATGATCAATCATATTATTAAAAAGAATAATAATTAAATAACACATAATTTGGCATACATAGGACTTGAACCCAAGTCCTTTCACACAAATAAAGTACTCTCAACCACTTGAGCTAGTACTTTTTCACGTCATACCAATCAGAAATTAATGTCATAAATGATCTTCCCACCCGCATTTATTAATTAATTATTTAATTAATTAATTAAATTCCACGGGTCTTACACCAACCAACTCACAAACTGTTGTAACTCAGCATCATTCTTCTGCTCATCTCGGATCACCCCCAAGATGTTGTTGATCAGCGTCAGTACACTACATCTAATGGAATCCTCTCCTAGCTGTATACCCAGATTCATATCCCTGAGCTTCTCAATCAACTCCAACTCATTCACCATCAATGCTGACATATGCATCCTCTTTCGACTCAAGGCATCTGCCACTATGTTTGCTTTACTAGGATGGTAAAGTAACTCGAAATCATAGTCCTTGAGATACTTCATCCATTGTCGCTATCGCATATTCAACTCCTTTTTATCAAACAGGTATTTTAGGCTTTTATGATCATTGAAAACCTTGAATTGGGAGCCATACAAGTAGTGTCTCCATGTCTTAAGAGCAAACACTACCGTAGCCAACTCTAGATCATGGTTGGGGTATTTCTTTTCGTGAATCTTCACCTGACGTGAAGCATATGCTACCGGTCTCTTTTCTTGCATCAATACACACCCCAAACCCTAATAGGATGCATCGTAGTACACCTCAAATTTCATACTGGTGTTTGGAATAACTAGTACTGGAGTTGTAGTCAATCTCCTCTTCATATCCTCAAAACACTCTTCACATTTATCTGTCCAGGAAAAGGGTTGGTCTTTTCTAGTGAGTTGAATCAAATGACTCACCATTTTAGAGAATCCCTCTACAAACCTCCTGTAGTACCCTACCAACCCTAGGAAACTTCTTACTTCAGTCACAGTCTGAGGTCTTTCCCATTTTAACACTATCTCAATTTTGCTAGGGTCTACTGCAATCCCTTGTGCAGATATAACATGCCCCAGAAATTGTACCTCTTCTATCCAGAACTTGCACTTCGAGAGTTTGCCATAGAGCTGATGTTCTCGGAGTACTTCCAATACCATTCTCAAACGATTTGTATGCTCCTCCCTATTCTTGGAGTAGATGAGAATGTCATCTATGAACACCACCACAAACTTGTCCAAATAGGGGCAGAAAATTCGGTTCATGTAATCCATGAAGACTGTTGAAGCATTAGTTACTCTAAATGGCATTACTACATACTCGTAATGTCCATATCTTGATCGGAATGTTGTCTTCTAGACATCCTCTGGCTTGACCAAGATCTGATGGTATCCAGACCTCAAGTCAATTTTGTAAAAATACACATGTTCCTCTCAACTAGTATAGCAAATCATCAATCCTCGACAGTGCATACTTATTCTTTATCGTAAGTTTGTTCAGCTGTCGGTGTCTACACATAATCGAGAACTCCCATCCTTCTTCTTCACCAGTAACACAGGAGCTCCTAATGGCGATGCACTTGGTCTGATAAATTTCTTCTCTAGCAAATCCTCGATCTGCTTTTTCAACTCTGCTAGTTCTGTCGGTGTCATTCTGTAAGGTGCTGCCGACACTAGACTTGCTCCAAGGATTAGATCAATGTAGAAATCTATGTCCCTGCTGGGTAGTAACTCGGGTATCTTATTTGGAAACACGTCGGCATATTCGTCCACCATTGGTATTCTTTCTATCTACTCTTCCGTGCTTTTCTTCTCAGTATGAGCTACTATCATGAAATAAGTAGCCCGCTCATTTACTTCACTTATGGCCTCTTGTGTCGATATCAACCCTATGCCTTCTATTTCTGGAAATACGACTCTACGATGTCCATAATCAATTACCACATGGTTGATAGACAGTTTGTCCATTCCCAAAATTACATCAAATCCCTCCAGAGACAAGCATACAAGATTCACCTTGAATCTTCGGCCCTCTACTTCCAACGAGCATCTAACACATGCAAAATTGGTTTAAACATATCCAGATGCTGAGTCGAGACTATTAACTCGCATCCCAAGTCACGAGTCAACAATCCCAGCTTCTTCACACAATCGTGGGATATGAAGGAGTGTGAAGCTCTTGAGTCAAACAACACTAGCACACAGTTACCAAACAATAAGCAGTAGTCTAGAATAAGATTACCTGACCGGGTGGCCTCAGTACTAGTCATAACGAATATCTGGCCCATTGCTCTCGGTCTCTCTATCGTAGATGGCTGATGTCATGATCTAGGGGTGGTCTTCTTATTAGGACACCTGTTAGCAAAGTGTCTCGGCTGATCACAGGCATAGCACTTGAGAGTGCTAGCACTACCTCCACCACTGCTTGCCGACTTCGTACAATCTCTCCTCAGGTGCTCTCCTCCACAATTATAGCATTGTAATTTCTGCGAGGATTACGAAGGTCTACTGTAGGGCCTCTTCTGTTGTATGCCATGAGTGTTGGTCTTTTGGGGTCGACTAACCCTATTGGGCCCCATCTCCAGCTGCTCGACACTTTTGGCCTACTCGATCAAGACAGGAAACTCCCAGACCCTCAATGGTACAATGAAGTGTTTCAATTCATGCTTTTGGCCGCCTTCAAACTTCCTACAACGCCATTCTTCTGTGACTTCTTACGAGTAAAACCTCGCCAGATATTCAAAACGCTCCACATATGCCTGCACTGACAAGTTCCCCTATTGTAGAGTGAGGAACTCAATTTCACGCTCATGTCTAACATTATCTGGAAAGTACTTCTCCAGGAACCTCTTCCTGAAATTGACCTAATTCACCTCCTCTTCACAGGTCTGCACCTGTTGTTGCATCCCCATCCACCAGTATTCTGCATCGGCCACCAACGAAAAGGTGGCAAATGTGAGTTTCTACGCCTTTGTGCATTCGATCACTCTAAAAATCTTCTCACATTCTCGCAGCCACGCGTCTGCCTTATCCGGGGTGGCCTTGTTAGTGAATTTTGCTGGCTTATGACGCATGAAATCTTCTATCGTCATCGGTTTGACTAGTGGAATCATCGCCCTCGACTGTGTTGCCACAGGCTACACCACGTCCACCATCCTATGGATTGCATTCGCAATCTCATCAGCCCCAGCATTGTTTCTACGTCTCTGATTAGCCATTGCCTGTACACACCACATTTTCGGCTGTTAACATTAAACAACTCAAATTATAATAAAAACAATCAATTCCTAACAATCAATAACACAACATAGATTCACACACAAAAGGCGGCAAGCTCACTTCCAAAGTTCCCCAAAAATCATAAAATGTTTGCTCGGATACCAAATGTAACATCCCTACTAGAAATTACTTAATTAAATTATATAAATAAGAATTGAAATTCAAACGTCGCAATTTTATTATTCCCAAACACGAGAAAATTTGAAATATTTTGCAATGCGCCATAATTTAAACATAAGTAAAATAATAATATTATTACAAGTCCAAAATCTGATAAAACAACGAAAACATAGTAAAAAAATCCCTAGCTCAAGTCCCTAAGCTAGCCATCTCTCTGTCGTTATACGTCAGCAGCATCACCTATAGCATCATCTACTCCTGTGTAATGAATCATACGATCATCGACAATCACAAACAGAAAGGGTGAGCTTATAAATAAAAGTAACATATAATGTAACAGAATAAAAGCAATACACCCTTCTGATTCACCCTAGTTAGTTCTTAGCCAAGACCTTATCCCCAAGGCTTTTCAACCTTCATTTCACACAAATAGTTAGCCTTGGACTCGGGATTTATGATGCTCACACAAACCTGCCCACTTGTAGTACTGCTTACGAACCTTCCTGCTCGTAAACCTGCTCTACGAACCTACCCGCCCGTAGTCCAACACACGTGATCCACCAGCTACGTACCTCCCTGCATGCAGCATCTCTCAAGTGTGAGCACGAAACATACGAACCTACCTCGCTCGTATCCCCACATGAGAATAACAAGATATAAACCTCCCCGCTCATATCATTACGTGTTCACGACCATCCATGAACCTACCCGTTCATGGCACAACATCTCCTAGTCCAAGTCCGCATCAACGCGTATAAACAACACACATAAGTTAAAACCCGCAGCACTATCGCTTGGTGCAGCCTAAGCGTCGCCAGGCGAAACCTGTGCAGACCACCTGGCGGAACCTCCTCGCCTCTAGGTGCCATGCTTTAGACAGACCTACAGTTTTAAAGTCTATCACCTAGCGAAGCATACCTTGCCGCCAGGCGCCACGTAGTGTAGGGACTCCCATAATGGTCCTATCACCTGGCGCACCTATTCGTGCTGCCAGGCGCTATATCAATAGCGAAACCTGCTGATTTTGGCACCCAAATTGGTTTGTTCTTCAATCCAGATTCCTAGACTCACTCTCAATAGTATTATACTTTACGCATCATACACTTCCAATCACATCTTAATCGCCCTTAAATCTAGGATTCTGAATAACCTCTTGGTCTTAATACGAACCCTCCATGTCTACATTCCAATTATAATTACAAGCACCCCAAACAATAGAGGTATCATGGTATTATGCAATCACACAAACATAGGAAACCAACTGGAAGTTCAACAAATCATAAAATTCACAGAACACAGCGGACCAGTGATAGACAACGCACATCGCCTGGCGGTTTTGTCTCGCCACAAGGTAGCTCATGACATAGAACCCAAAACTGGGTTAAAGCTGATGCGTCGCCTGGCGGTATACTCATACCTGCCAGGCGATTTCTGGGCGAAAAGCCAGAAACTTGCGAAAAATGGCACAGACTGTGGGAATTTTCATACAATTGGGATCACACAATGCAGTGTATATTATATACAATAGAAACACACCAAAAAAGCTCCCCTTACTTGTTAATCCTTGCTAAATTTGAAGACTCCAAGCTTATTTTGTGCTCCCCGCAAGTGCTCCTTTGTTTCACCACAAAAATGCCCCGAAACATTTGAACTGATACTGCTATTGGTTGCTTTGATCACTTCCTTTCCTGATGCACTCACAACAACAATATCCACACTCTTCTCACCCAATTATTAGAGTAATAAATCCTATTTACTCTTTAAAACGAAAATTTGTATAAAGGAGGCTTAATGACTATTCATTAGTCATTAACAAGGTGTTTTCTCAGCCCCCTAGGTTGTCACTCTTGGTAGCTAGGGTTGCTCTGCCTTTTCATCTCCATGCCAAAAGAAATTTTGGTAAAAAGGAAGTTAAATTTGTTCTTAACAAGGTTTGAACCCACAACCACTCAATCACAAAGTCAATGCACAACTAATTCAACCAATTCATTTTTCATGATAATTCCTATAATTTTAGGATTACATTACCACTACTCACATTCAATCATATCATTAAAATAGTATACATATTAAAATAACATACAATTGGCATACATACGACTCGAACCTAAGTCCTCTCACACAATCAAGTACTCTCAACCATTTGATATAATACCCTTCCAGATCATAATAATTCGCATTTAATGTCATAAAGGCTCCAAATACCTGTATTATTAAATAATTGTTTATTTAATTATTTACATTTCTAGGGTCTTACAAAGGGGGGTTTTGAAAGCTTATGGATATGTGGAAAAGGAGAAGGAGTCAAGAAATGGGCTTTTTGCTATCACCAAGGATTACAAGTTTTTCAATTGGAAGTACAAAATCCAAGTTAGGGGAGTTGTACCTCGTGCTTAATATTTATTTACATAAGTGTTCATTGTATAGTAAGCCTAGATGACTAGTTGTGCATTTTTCTGAGTTATACCGCGTTTCTGGAAATTTTCCAAAAACCACCTGGTGGACCTTCAAAGTCGTCAAACGACTCATGTTAAAACAACCCAGTTTCTAGGTTTTTATTAAGAACCGCCTGGCGGTGAAGAGCTACAGCCAGGCGATGTATTCTAGTGTGCTTTTCATGGAAAACAATGTTTTATGTTTTTTTGTTGGCGTAGTAGGAACCGCCAGGCGCTAGGTCCTTGATTTCTGGGCGTTGGGCACTAGGCGCCACCGATTTTCCTAGTCTACGCAGTTTTTGTAAAACTGCATTTTCCAGTTTGTTAACCGTCCGATTTAACTGAAATTTTGACAGGTGATTCATAACTTGTTTTTCTTTACTTTGAACGGTGGATATTTGATTTGGAGGTTTACAGCTAGAGATATATTGTACTCATGATTGCTGGTTTAGAAGTCTTTAAAATGTATTGGCATGCTTATTTGGTAAAGTAAAACATGTAAGATAATTACATAATTATGTGATGTTTGAGATTAAATGCGTGTAAGAGTAAAGTTTCGCCTTGATTATGATATTGTTTGGTGCATGTTTTGAGATTGTCATTATGTGCAAATTTCGCTATTGGTTTAAGTTAAAGGTGGTATGTTTGTATGGTAAAATAATGATTGTATGATGGACTGCATCATATTTGAATAGAGACATGCCCTCAGTTATGAAACCATGAATGTGTGAATTGTGATCTAGTCATGTGATTATGATTGCATACTTGTTATGGTGCTATAATTGAATGTTCAGTGCTTGAGGTCCTTTAGAACTTGTCAAAAATGCCAAAATACTAGTATGGCGCCTGGCAATGCGGGACGAGCCGTTAGACGATAGAGACTCCAAATAGTGGAAGTGGCAAGTAGAATTGCATGGCGCCTGGCAAAAGGGATGGTCTTGCTAGGTGAAAGTAGACTAGCAAAGGCACTAGAAGGCGCGTAGCGCCTAGTGACGTAAGGAGATCGCCAGGCGATTTGGAACCAGACAACGCCAAGCGACGCATGTGATGCGCCAAGAGGCTTCAGGTGTTTAGCTGGATTACGTGGAGGATTTTACACAGTTTTGGATGGAGGTCTTGATGCGATGCTTTATTGGGGGCCTAGTTACTGCTGCATCTTGTATTGTGGTAATACGTAGCCACTTGAGGATGTAGTCTGGTGGTTTTGAAAGTCCAGTGGAGTGTACGAGATCGTGGCTCGTACGATTGTGTTCTGAAAGATTGCCTTCCTCGACGTTAGCCGACGAGTTGGGTAGTCTTGGGACAATTATGAACTATGGTTCGTATTGGGTAAAAAGCAAACTAAGAAGAGTGGGAAGATGATTGTGTTGGTCGTGGGTTTGAAAAGATCTGTTAGATGTGGAACACGTGACAAGGGACGAAATATTTTGGCCTAAGTGAGTCATTAGCTGAGATTAAAATACTTCTTTTTTTTGTTTTCGGTTAAAGATTATTTTACACCTTTTTTTACCAGAACAAAAATAAATATAAAAAATTAATACATCACATACAATCTCACTTGTTCGTGAGAGAGGAACACAAAACATGCTCACTGACTCCCTTTTATTCAACTAAAATCCTCCCATATTCACTCATGAACAACAAAAAAAAAACATTTTAGTACCTTACATATTCTAACTGGTCTTAGTAATACCATGTTAATTAGTTTGTTTTGTGTGGTTGTGCCGTGCTTTAATAAAAGTCATCAAGGGACAAATTTTCAACAGAACCGAAGGTTTCAACCGGTCCAATCCTTGAAAAGTTCGTCATTGATCCTCCCAGAAAGTCAAGTGGAGAGTCATTTGAGATAGTAGTCTCATATATGTACGACATGCCAGCATCATTCCCTGCAGGGTAGCTTATGTTGAAACATCCTGGTTTGTTGACCTCCAAGTCACTCGGGAACATCTTGTTCACTGTCTCATTACTTTGTCCCACAGATTCATCTTCTTCCCAAGCTTTTCTCGTCTCAATAACCTGAATATATATAATGCATATGGTTAAGAAGAAAAAGAAATATAGGTAATATTACAAAGTTATAAAATTTCATACGAATCAACTTCGGAAAGAGATTTAAATAAAATTAATGGCATAAATAAAATAGTATTATAACTTTTTTCGAATGAGTCAAAGATATCATAATATACTATTTAAAGTATTTCAGTGTGTACTTTTAAGTACGAACTTGATTCTCGTTCCTTATATGTATATTTTATGCTGTGGCAGAATGAATAATATAGAAATATTTTTGGCGGCACGTACATAGTTATTGTTTTCAATCTGTTGGTAAATCATAATGGTATCGCCGGATCGAAGGCCATGTGTGCGGACAAAATCTCCTGAAAGTATTAGACACAAAAATATTATTGTTATTATTATTTCATTACTATAAAATTCAAAAATTTATCTGTTCTGGGACTTGTCAGACAATAATTACTATGAATAGACTTTACCGGTATTTTCAAGCACGTACATCCTGCTATTGTTGTTAGGCCAAAACCTGCATTGTTCAAATACAAATAAAATGAAATATGAATTTGAATGGTTAGTAACAATTAATTAAAAAAAAAACCTTAAATTACATATTCAACAACTAGAACCAATGTCGTAAAATAATGTCTTTAGTTTATTTTCTGACATTTCTATATATGTATATGTTGCAGACCTGTACTTGAAATTCCACACACGAGTACCATCTTTGTCTTCCATGTCCATAAAAATTCCTTCTTTTGATTCCAGTGGTGGGAGGAAAGTCTCTGCTGCTTTCTGCAAGTGACAATTTCTTTCCCAATTATTTTAGTCATTAATATTCTAAGGTCATGGTGGAATTAGAAGAGAAGTTGAGACAATAATGAAGTAAAGACAATATTAATGAACATAGACCAAACCTTGGGCAACACCATTCTCCTTAGGGAGCTAACATCACTGTTCTTTAACTCCTTTTTGAAAAGGAACCTCAAGTTTCTTTGATCGATTCCCTAGAAACACACAAACCAAATTAGACCATTGTTAATCTCAGGTTAAAGCTATAGACATTCACCTAAAAGCCACTAAAAGATGGAAAAAACTATAATTAATTGTGAAAGAACATGCAATTCTTGTGTAAGTAAGACATCATAGACACCATGTCCTGTATAAGTACATCAAGTCCATATGCTAACAGTCTGAAAGGCAGAGTACCCAAAACATTGTCCAGCATGCCTAATATGGATATCTTGAACTACACAATTTCCCAAATATGGAGCCGTCAATATCCACTAATCATAAGTTTTTCTTTCTTTACTTTTAAAATTGTGTACACAATGTAAAGTAAGAATTTGGTATTCCAAGTAAGGGTATTAATTAATATTGAGACAAATAACAATGTACTGTTCTGTTGGCAATCTTGCAATTAATAAGGGATGAAGGTTGAAGACGGATATACTGTAGCTAGCATTGCAACATGTATATCAAAAATTTCTAAAAACAGAAACATAGTCCAATAAATATTTTTTATAATACAACACATGTTTGTCAAATAAACATATAAGACGAATGAAATTTATTTATTTTGGTCCCTTCCCGGTTATGAAACTTATTCATTCCGCACTTATATATATATCCATCATCGTCTTTGTGATAAAAGTGTGTTCCTTTTTTATGTGTGTTTGTATCTTTTTGGTAACATAATCTGACGCAAATGTTCAGATAGCTATTAGCCCAATATTTCACCTTGGGAGATAAAAAAAATTTGTACTTACGAATATTCGCAGATAAAACTCGTAACGGATAGAAAGTGATATTAAAAATAGATATCCACAGATAATGGGTATGAATATTTTTTATACTCGCATATTAACATGACAGGTACAGGTATCATAGTATCTGTACATGTGATATGATATGTGTTGCCAGATGGAGTTAACAAAATAAGAATACTTGGCATAGGATAGTTGAGGCTTATTAACTTCTAAGAATTGAAAAATATGGTTTCATACGAGTTGTCTTATTTAACTGAGTTTCTTGTTTATTATTTTAATATTTCATGAGTTTTGTATGAATTAAAAATGATTATCGTATTTCTTTTATCATTTTAATAGCATTTTGGTTTATTATTTTATTATTTCATGAGTTTCGTATGCATCAAAAATTCCTAATGTATGACTTTTATCATTTTAATAGTAAGGAACACAATTTTGGTTCGTCAATATGAATTATAGGTATAATTTATGTATACTCACTTTATAAATTGTTTTTATAACCTTTTGATAGAATTTTTTATACCAGAACAACTTAATGGTCCACTTTAGGTGTTGCAAACTTTGAACAACTCCAGACATCAAGCAAGCATTTCTTAAAACAGGAAAAAATAGTAAGTGAAACCATAGTTGTTGGCAACTATGTATTTAGTCAAGAAACAAGGTATGCACTTGTTAAGATGATAGTTCTACATGAGTATCCAATGTCAATGATTGATCACATGGGCTTTAAGGAATATTGTCTTGCTTTGCAATCTTGATTCAAGGGGATTTCTCGAAACACGATAAGGATTGACATTATGAAGACTTATTCTTTGGTACTTTGTATCCAATTATGAATGTCGTTTTCACAAATATATGTGAAATTAAATTGGCTTTAATTGAATGACTTTCGTGTCCTATTTCCATTATTCTTAGAATGGCTGCAACCAGGATTACTAAATTCAATAAGTATTGGAATGTCAGGGTGATGGGTGTAGGAATTGTATTAGATCCCAGGTATAAAATTGACTAGTTAGATTATTTTTTCCCTCAAATTTATGGAGAAAATTTTCATTATGAAATTGAGAGGGTAAAATCTATTTGTCAAGATTTGGTAAAAGAGTATGTAATTAAAGTCAATGGTAAAGAATTGGCTGCTTCATCTCAAAGTTCAAACCTAAATGTAGTGAACATAGGTGTTCTTGGAAGAAAAGAAAGTTGAAGGTCAAATTTTACAAGATTTAGATCGTTATTTAGAAGAGGCAAAACTTCCAGATGCACAATTTGATATCTTAGCATGGTGGAAAAGTAATGGGTTAAAATACCCAACCTTGCAAATGCTGGAGAGAGACATTCTAGCAATCCTCATCTCAACTGTTGTTTATGAGTCTTCATTCAAGTAGTGGTGGTCGGATTCTTACTCCATATCGCAGTAGATTACTTCTAAATATTATGGAGGCATTGATATGTCTCCAAGACTAGTTATGGACCAACATGGAAGGTAATGAAATTAACAGTTTTACTTAGATATTTTAGTTAAGTGATTGTTACAAATTCTGAATGAACTTCTTATGTTTTCATGCTCTTCTAGATTAAAACTGGACAATATGAAACTTCAATGTGAACATTGAAGTTAGTAATTTTTTTAATAATTCATTCAAAATAAACTACAATATAAATTGTTAGTGATTTTTTTATTTTTTAGGAATCAATCAGAGAAAATGAATTTGTTGATCCAAGCCAGATACCCACATAATGGATACATGTACGGATATGAGGACATGTACGGGACAAATATGAGACAAATATTTATCCAGAAAGTAGGGTACGGGACCCTACCCACCCATTAAAATCCCTAGTTTCACTTATGTTTATAGACTCCATTTCACCACTCAATTTAGTAAAAAAAAAAAACAAAAAATATGTCTTCACTCTCATTTTATTCTTTATCTTGTCTTCTGAGACATTCTTTTCTAAACTTCATTCTTAATATATTCTAATATATTCTGTTTCCTTTTGGTCTCTTTTTGGGTGGGGATTTTTTAATATAAAAAACTCAGTTCATTTCTTGACTGCAGTGTCACTTTTGCCCTTCATTCTCACTCTTCCCTTCCCATGTCTCAGTTACCAAATTGAAGATCAAACAAATGATTTGTGCTCTCTTCAAACAAAGAAATAGTACCAATCTCAACTATATATAATTATATAATATAATACATAATAATAATCATAATAATATAATATAATATTTTATATAAGATTATCACAAACTTTGCATTTAGCATTGGAAAAGATTATCACAAAAAATATCATTTAAATAGGCAAAAGGGAATCACGAGACAAACAAACCCAAGATCTAAACAAATCAGCAAGAAGTTGAATAAAACTCCGATGCAATTGTTTTTCAATGTTTTAGAGTTAGAATCGGAGTTCAGTGAAGATAATTGGTGAAAAAATCGGGGGAAAAAAAAGCTTAAAACGAAGTTCCAATTTTAATCGAAAGAAAAAAACACTTAATTTATGAGATCCAAAAATGGGGTAAAAAAATTAGGAGCAAGACAATATCGCGAGGACATAGCAAGGACCCAATTGAGAATGGGGGTATGTATATAAGATAAGATGAGATCTTGAGAATGAAGAATTGGAGAAAAAAAAGAAAAGAAAAAGGAGAAAAGGGGTGACTCACACGTGCGGCGAGCCGGGGAGGAGTGGGGTGTTTAACGGACTGGAGAGAGGAGGGTGGCACGTGCGAGGAGGCGGAAGGAGTTGAAGATGGTAAATTAGGGTGGTGGTGCTTGGAGGGGAGAGCGTTGTCGGAGTGGTGCATCTGGAGAAACAAGGTGGGGGTGGTGGAGGAGGTGGCGACGGTGGATCTTCGCTGCCTGGGCATCCTCTTCTTCCTGTGAACAGTTCCAAGATTGGTAACCGCAGCGACGAGGCCAAGGTGGTTGGCGTCGTGGATCCGAGGCGAGGCGTGAGATTGAGATACGATGGTGGTGGTGGAGTTAACGTTGTTGGTGTTGGCGATGTCTCCTTGGGCGGCGACAAGTCGAAGCTCGGCAGCAACACCTGCCACGAAGGCACAGGCCTCGGTTTTGTGAAGCAGTTTCTCTCGCTGTCGCTGATCCATCATCATTAGCTTAGGGTTTTTTTTTTTTTTCTTTTTTTGGTTGATTTAGAGAGACACACACAGTGCTTTTGGTTTTCTGTGACTGTAGTTGTTGGCTCTCTTTCTCTCAGTCTGAGTGTGTGCAGGCAGATATAGATAGATAGGGTCGGGTATGGACGACGCTGGGCAATCACGAAATGGGTGTGGGGTTTGGTGTTAAAGAGATCAATGGTGGACTCTCTTTCACTCTTCTCTTCCCCCTCTCTCTATATTTTTTTTTTCTTTGGAGTTTTTCTATTTTTAGCAAGGATTTTTGTGATTACAGGGTCTGGTTTTTATGACATTTGTTTATCCTGCATTCACGCCTCACCCCATCCTCTCCCCTTGCTTCCTTTTACTTTTACCATAATATAATGAACTCTCTCTCACACTCTCACACTCTCTTTCTTGAGTAGAGTAGAGTAGATGGGTTAATCAGAGTGGTGACCAAATGTGAGGAGCGGATTCATGGATGGTTTTGGTTTTGGCGCTTTGTGGTGTTTTACAATAATGTGGAGGGAGAGAGGAGAGTTAATGAGGGCAATGTGGCTGCGTGTGAATAGGGGGTGGTGCAAACCAGGGTTAAGGGTGATGGGTTTGGTTTGCGCCTAGGGTTTGGTGCTCTTGTGGTGGTGATGGTGGTGGTTAGATAGTGGCCAAGCATGTAGTGACGGATGGATGGTGAAGACACAGGAAACATGGGGCTCGATAACACCCTCCACCTGTTGCAAAAGTTCTGAAAACTTACAACAGAAATCAATGGCGTTTTTCATTTTCTCTTTCTCTTTCTCTTTCTTCAAATCTCTTTCTCTTTCTTTCATCATACAATAAAACCAACCACACCCACCACCACCATTGCATTATCACATACACACTCACACGCATTCATTCATTCACTCTATTCGGAAGGAGGAAGAGTAGCACTGTAGCAGCACCTTCTTCAAAACTAGGGTGCATTGCATGAAACCAGAAGCGAGTGTCGTATACGGTATACTGTGGGGTGCGTTTATATAATGCACCGTGCAGTGGTTCACTGAGAATGCGCCAAGTGGCAGCGAGTGTGACGAGGTGAGCACATGGTGATTTGATTTGAATGGAAGATGGCCTGATGGAAGGGATATGAACCACGTGATTGTTTTTTATTTTTTGCGCCTGTGGGGCGCGCAGCAGAGTATAATTGCGGATTTTGCTGTTCCTTTACTTGTACAGTTGCTTCACTTCTGAGGTCATATGTGGATTCCCAAACTCGCTCAGCACTCCACTTGGACACCATGCAAAGGTTCTTTGAGAAACCAATTAATGATAATATTAACTCCGACTAAGCTTTCTTATTAATACCCTTCTGCTTTTATCTCTTCCCACTTGCCCCAAATCCCTTCCCAAACTTCTTTTAAGGCCATTTTCACTCATCAATTCTGCAGAAGAAACAGCAACGCTCATTCGTTTGACTTTTCCTTCGCCACATACCTACTACCATTTCCGCTATCAACAAAATTTCTCACTGTGACAAACAAACTTATTTTGGATACCTGTGAATACACACTATCCACAACATCGTGAACTAAAACTCTCTCAAGATTCCCATATTTTTTTAAAGTAAAGTAATAAATTATGACCGTTAGATGACTTCTTCTTGCACCAATTTTAAATTAGTTACGAAAAATTAATGCTAGATTTTAATGATTTCAAGTTTTAACACATATATTCTCCCTATGTTTGCTTCTAACTAAATTTCCTCTTCCAAATATAAGTAAGGAAAATCATTTAATTTGTTTCAATTTATTTACTATACTCTTTTTTTTCAGTTGTTTATTCAATGTACATTTGTGTGCCATTGTAAATAATATTTTTCTCTTCAAGTCTATTACATTCAGGATATCATTAAAATTTAAAAATAACAGATAAAAACAAATATTTTTTATTGACAACTAATAGTTGAAAACTGACTCGACTCAATTATTATTTTTCAACTCTATTCTCTCAAATGCGTGCATCCCAATTATTAGAGGGGATCTTAGTCTTCCAATGAGATCATGCTTCCTAAATCTTTTAAAAAATTTATTTAAAATTATACAAATATATGTAGGACATTAATTACTGTAGTGAAAAAAAATATTAGGTAAATTTGTATTTCTTTAATAAAATATAATATTTAATATTAATAAGTAATAAAACATAAAATTAAGTATAATAAAAGATTAATAAATTTATTGAAATATTTTTATGTTCTCTATAATTATGTTTTGAATTTTTCACAAATTCTCATTCTCACATGGTTTCTTTTGTTAGTGAAGAAATAGAAAGTTAGACACAAACTCAATTTTTTTGTATTTCTCATATATTTTATCTCATTATTGAAAATAAGATGGGTAACCCTCTTTTTGTTTAAGTGAAATATTAGTTTAATAAATAATATTTTTTTATCTCATTGAGTTTTTTGTGTATTTATTATTTGATGAATATAGGAAGAAAAGTGATGTACTATTTACTTCTTCCATAATCCTTATTGTGATTTGATTTTCAAAAATTTTTATTTTAATAATTACGTCTCTTAATTTTTTATTAGATTTTGATAAATTAATTTTATTTTTAAACTTTTTTTTAAATAAGTATATAGATAAAGAATAAAAGAATAAATTTACTTGTTAAAAATGATAAAAGAAAAAAATATTCATAACAACACAGATTATATTTTTTTCATATAAAATATAATGCTAAAGATTCAATTGTTGAATTAGAGAGACATTGACATTTTTAAAATTCAAATAATTACAGGTGGTGTAAGTAAGGAGTTTGATATTAACTCTTTGAAACGTATATAAAGTTTGAGTATATTATTTTGATCTCAATCTGTCACTAATAATTATGCAAATGAAAGTTATAAGAATATTGGATGACACCTAACATTGAACAAGTGATTGTTTAAGTTGAGAATTGTAATTATTAACTATTTAATTATTTAAAATGTATTAGTTTTTCTCTTTAAAATTTAATGTCTCTTGTAGTTATAAAATTTACGCAAAAAGTAACGAACTAAATATTCCTAATTGTCTCTCAAGATTCATTCCAATATTTTCTAAAGTAAGATATTATAACTGTTAGATGAGTTCTTCTTACACCAACTTTAAACTAGTGAAGATAAATTAATGCTAGATTCTAAAAGATTTCAATTTTTTACACATACAATCTCCCTGTGTTTTATTTATAACTAAATTTTCTATTCCAAATAAGGAAAATCATTTAATTTGTTTTAAGTGATTTATTATATTTTTTTTCAGTCTTTTATTCAATGTACATTTGTGTGCTATTATATTTTCTTTCTCCATTATCATAAATGATATTTTCTCTTTAGATTTATTAAATTCAGGAAATCATTAATAAAATGAAAGTTATTTTAAAATTTAAAAATAATAGATAAAAACAAATATTTTTTTATTGTCAACTAATAGTTGAAAAGTGATTTAATGATTATTTCCGAACCTTATTCTCTAAAATACGTGCATCGTAATTATTAGAGAGGATCTTAAACCGTATTTGTTTATAAGAATTTATTATTCAAGAGGATGAACTATGATGGATGAAACTTGTTTATTTCTCGAAATTAGACATTATTTATGCAGATAGATTTGAGAAGGAAAAAACTCCTCAACGCATACACATCTACTTAAATGTCCATCTATTTTTTACAATTCCAACTTAACAAATTTTATACTTTTACTTAAATGTCTAGAATTTTTAAATTGAAACTAACCTTCATTTAAGGGAATTTTTGATTTTGCAGCATTGCATGCCTATATTCTATTAAAGTACTTTCAATTAATGTTGTTTGAATTAATTTTTTTTTCTCACCTTATGTACTTATGCAAAAAAACCAAAATAGTTATAAAAAAGTTGTTACTTAAATATGACACCTACAAATTAATAATTAAAATTATTTACAAAAATAATTATTATTATTACTAAACTTTGTGGATAATTAATAATAATAATAATAATAGTAATTATATTAATAATAATAACATTACTAACATAATACTAATATTAAAACTAATAATATTAATAGTAATAATAATAATACTAAAACTAATAATAATTATTATATTTTATTTTGTACTAATTTTAATCATAGGAGTAAAACTGTTATTTAATAATTTTATCTATTAAAATATTATTTTATATCTATCACATCCATCCAATTATTTTGACAAACTTTCAGAAACTTTACCTTCAAATTTCCTTACTCTCCTCCCTTCGTCCATTGAAACAAACAATCTCATTTTTCTTTTTTTATCCCCTCAAATTCAATTCATTTACTCACTCTCCTTCAAATCCATTCTTGAAAGCAAACACAAGCACACCCTTCTTGTTCCAAATCATGGTCCTCCTAAATCTTTAAAAAAATTTAAAATTATATTGTATTATAAAAATTAAATTAGATAGATTTTTATTTATTTTTAATAAACTATAACACGTTAATAAATAATAAAATATAAAATTAAATACAATAAAAGATAAATAAATTTATTGAGATGATGTTTGTTCTTTCTCATCATCTTTTGAATTTCTCACGGATTCTCAGTTTTCTTTCGTTATGAAGAAATTAGGAAGTTAGACACAAACTCATTCTCTCTACATTTTTTTCATATGTTTTATTCTATTATTAAAGATAAAAGGGTATTCTTTTGTCTCTTGAAATTTAAATAAAACTATATTAGTTTAATAAATAGTATTTTTATCTCATGAATTTTTTTTGTTGTATATTTATTATTTTATGAATATAGAAAGAAAATTTATATACTATATGTTTTTTCATGCCTGTTTTTTAATTATGATATGATTATCATAAAATTTTCTTTTAATAATTACATCTCCTAATTTTTTATTAGATTTTGATAAATTATTTTATTCTTCAACTTTTTTAGACAGGTATATAGATAAAGAATATAAAAATAGATATCTGTGAAAATAAAAATAAGACAAATTTTATTTTTTCACATATTTTGAATCATGATACTACATATAGGAAAGATTCAAACAATTAGAAGTAAAGAAGAAGTTTCATAATAACTTTTTGTAACATATATAAATTTATAAATTTTGAGTATATATTATTTTGGTCTTTTCAGATTTTATTTTATGATAAGTCACCGATGTACATGAAAATGAAGGTTATTAGAATATTGGAAGGTAACTATATAAACAAAGATTATTGGAGAATATTGGATAACGCGTAAGATTGAACACAGGGTGTCAGGGTCACAGGGTGATTCTCTTTTAAGTTGAAAATTGTAATTACTAATTATTTAATGATTTAAAGTGTATTCTCCAAACTTTATAATTTGAATGACTTTGCTTGCTGGGCTGGCTTCCTATGATGTGTGAAGAAATTTCCAAAAACTATTTAATGCAGTAATTACTATCCAATTAATGTCAACTATTCTACGCGGAAACTTGAAGCAAATAGTGGTCATTGAATGGTTGTATAGTCATAGAAAAAATGGAAATGTAACTAAATAATTTATTTACTATAATAATATTATTTCCATAATTTATTTTCCTTTACTCATCATGCATGAATAATTACTAACCTTATGAGTTTTTGTATATGAAAGAAATAAACATAAAGTTTTTTATATACATATTGCAAAACTAGTCAGCACATGTAGGGATAGAAACAAAACTTAAAACCATGAGGGATAAAAAAAGAAGAAGAACATAATGGCGTACATTTTTGGTATACTAAACTAAGATTGAAGAGTTAATTTTATGTTAATCATAGGTTATTTATACATTAATTAAGTGTATTCATTAACTTAATTTAGATATTAGTGTTGTTCTTATGTTGACAATGCATGTAATAATTACTTTTGTATTGTCATTCTCTTGTATTCTATTAATTAAAACTTATTTAATTCTTTTTTGACTAAAATTCTATACTAATAAATAAGATCAAATTCTTGTGTAATTGAATGAATGGAATATAAATTGAATGAATGGAATACAAATTCTCTAGCCTCTTATGAGTTTATAGATTCACCAAAACCCTAGTACCTTATTTTAAATTAATACATCACTTGAATCCTTAAAAGTTTCGATCATATCACCCAACTCACCTAAGTAGTTATTAAAATCTAACTCAATAATCTTTAAGAAATAAAAACAACAATAAGAAAAATTTCACCCCATTAATAATTTTTATTTCCACGTCAAAATCATATATATTTTCATTGACAAGAAAAACAATTTTTTATACAACTTGCACCCAGATTCAAGAGAAGAGAATGACAAAAAATACAAAAAAAAAATGTAATAAACTCATACAATTAGAAAGAAACGCAAGGAAATGAAATAAAAGTGGAACTATACAAGAAAATTTTGGTCTCTAAATAAGCATTGCATATGAAGATATGTTCAACAAAATAATGTTCAAAGCAAAGTGATTTATATTTTCAATCATTATTATATGACACATATTTTCACGGGTCACAACATCTTGTCTAAAATGATGCAAATATTACTCGTCTTTGTTTTTGTTTTGAACAATCATCTTTAAAAGAATTTCTGAGGCAAATGACTGTGAATGACATTTCAACAGAGTATATAGGCTAGTCATATAATAATAGAAAATCAAATTGGCCAATTAGCTAGGCATATGCACGAAATTGTACAAGAGTTGCTCCTTCTCCAAACAATGTAAGTATCACGTCATTTGGTATGGTACACATTAAAGGATTGTAAGAATTTGCACTTGTGATTCTAGCATATATATATATATATTCCTATGTAAAGTGGTGGGCTCAATTTGATGCTTTCAAGGCAAGTCCGGAAGAAGTTCGTAAATGGTTTGTAACAAATTTAGAATTTCTGAAATTAGTAGATCCAGAAACTTCCCAATTCCTCAACCAGAAAGTACAAATCACTGTTGCCTTAGCAGTTTCAAAATCTAAAGAAAGTTTTGTAGAAAATCTGCAGAATATTCTCAAGCTATTGAAAGAGGATGAAGGAACTTCCTCGAAGAAATCATTACCAAGCTCTTCAGCTTCGGCAGCCTCTTCAGATGACATATTTCAGAATGAAGATGACTGTTTCAAAATCAATCTGGCAGAAGATTAATAACCGACACTGTAACCACAATTACAGTCATGATACCGGTACTGTTGAAACAGTAAAATTTATGGTTATAAAAGGAGTGCTCGACCATGTTGTGAGACACCCTTTATTAAAGCATTGTTCCCTTTAGAGATATCTGAAGAAGGAATCTCGACCAAGCATAATGGTAAATCTATAATATTTAGATTTATTAGAAAACCCATCATCAAACAAATCAATCTTATTCAACAAAAATCAAATCAAATCAATTTTTTAAAAGAAGAAATTTCTTTTAAAAATATTGATTCCCAATTAAGCTTGCCCCAAATTCAACAAAAAATCAAAAGAGTGCTCCATTCAATTGAGTCAACCATTTGTTCTGACCTACCAAATAACTTTTGGTCTAGGAAAAAATATATAGTTGACTTATCCTATGAACAAGATTTCAGAGACACTCAAATACCAACTAAAGCTAGACCAATCCAAATGAATGAAGAACTTCTTCTCCATTGTCAAACAGAGATCAAAGATCTTTTAAATAAAAAACTCATAAGACCAAGCAAGAGCCCTTGGTCCTGTGCAGCTTTTTATGTCAACAAACAAGCTGAACAAGAAAGGGGTACTCCAAGGTTAGTTATTAACTATAAACCCCTAAATCAAGCCCTAAAATGGATTAGATATCCTATTCCAAACAAAAAAGATCTTCTTAATAGGCTCCATTCTGCTAAAATCTTTTCTAAATTTGACATGAAGTCTGGATTTTGGCAAATACAGATCCAAGAAAAAGATCGATACAAAACTGCATTTACTGTTCCTTTTGGGCAATACGAGTGGAACGTTATGCCATTTGGACTTAAAAATGCACCATCTGAATTTCAAAAAATAATGAATGATATCTTCAATTCGTACTCCAATTTCACAATTGTTTACATTGATGATGTGTTAATATTTTCTCAATCCATAGATCACCATTTTAAGCATGTTAATATCTTTATTAACATTATTCAACATAATGGCTTAGCTGTATCTAAATCAAAGATCAACCTTTTCCAAACAAAAATTCGTTTTCTTGGTCACATGATTTTCCAAGGAAAAATTATTCCTATTGATAGGGCAATAGAATTTGCAGATAAATTTCCAGATTAGATAATTGATAAAACCCAACTCCAAAGGTTCTTAGGCTGTCTTAATTATGTAGGGGATTTTATTCCAAATCTCAATAACATAATCAAACCTTTGCATGATCGTCTTAAAAAAACTCCTCCCTCTTGGACAGTTGAACATACTCAAGCTGTCCGAAAAGTCAAAACCTTGGTCAAAGAACTACCTTGTCTTTATTTACCAATCCCCCAAGCTTTCAAAATTGTTGAAACAGATGCTTCTGATTTAGGATATGGAGGTATTCTTAAACAAAGGATTGATAAAAAAGAACAAGTAATTGCTTATACTTCTAAACATTGGAATCCTGCACAGCAGAATTATTCGACTGTTAAGAAAGAAATTTTAGCAATTGTTCTTTGTGTTTCAAAATTTCAATCTGATTTGCTTAACCAAAATTTTTTAATTTGTGTCGATTGTAAATCTGCAAAAGACATTTTACAAAAAGATGTTAAAAACTTAGCATCAAAACAAATTTTTGCAAGATGGCAAGCAATTTTAAGTGTTTTTGATTTTGAAATAGAATATCTCAGAGGCACCTCGAATTCTCTCCCTGATTACCTCACTCGTGAATACTTGCAGGGAAAAAGTAGCTGACGAACATGCCTAAAAAGGCAGTATTAGCTTCGGCAAGAAGCCGAGGTATAAAACTAGCCATATCTGGCCCAAATAAATCATCAGGGTCACAGACCCCAAAACAAACTGGGTCATCAACCCAATCTGGGTCATCAATCCAAAAAAAATCAAAAGAAGTCATTGGGTCATCAACCCAACCAACCTCTTCAAACCAAACAGCCAAACAAACCAAACTAGATTATGCCATCCCAATCCAAACGTTGTTAGCTCTTCAAGATCAAGGACTAACTACACTTCCCAAGAAAACTTGGGCAGACATTGTCTCAAATGAAGAACAAGAAGGAGAGAATCTTGACCTAGCTCTCCTTATTAAAAACCTAAAAAACCACAAAACAATCTGCAACCCAAGAATGAGTCAAGAACTCCAAACCCAATCAACCCAAAAACCTGTTTCAAAAGATTAAAATCATTATATAGCAAAAAACAAGTTTTCGTCAATTGTCCAATTGGAACCAGAGTATTGGGATAACAACCCAAACAAAATAACTGCCAAAATTTTTCCTAAAGGTTTTCATTTCAGACCATCAGCTTGCAATAAAACCAGACAATTTTATGAGTTTGTTTTGGTTGATACAGATTCTGTAGCAATCAAACATTATAGGGATCCAAAAGATTCCTCAAATTTTACTCATTCAACATTTCAAATTTTAAAGGTTTTAACTCCTAGCCAATATGGCAAAAACCCAAATGTTTTTAAAAAATTTTCTGAAAATTTTGACCCCATTGGGTATAACTATTGGGATTATATTAATGCCTGGACCAGGGTGTTCTGGTATCAAAATAAAACCTATCGCCATTCATGGTTAATTTATTTCAAAAGAAATAACAAGTATAATTTTCCAAATTGGTTCCTCCAATGGTGGGACTTTTGTGGACCAATCGAAGAAATCCTTCCATCTCCAGCAAAAGAAGGATTTAAATTGTTTAAAACCAAATACGACTAGGATTCAATGACTCCTGCAGATTTGAAGTTCTATTCCGAATTTTCCTTAGAATGGGTATTCTCATGGCAATATAAGTTCGGAAAGAAAGAACATCCAAACAGACTACCAATATTAAAAAGGAATTTCTTCTGTCAAATATGATTTCTACTTTTCCTGTCTCAGTTTGTCTTATTCCCTGTAGTTCAGGAGTATGCCTTGGAGCACTAGGAGTAGCCCTATCTAACAACCAAGAAGTGGGTAAATCGACTTCATCCCATTTGATGAGTCTAGGAATTGTGACATTAGCTTTGGCCATGTTAGTGACAAATAAGGTAGTTTCCCTATCGGTTGTTTTCAGCAGAACTCTAGAGTTACAAGTATTCATAACCTTGTACTGAATTCTATATAGCAATGCTGCAGGAATAGATCCCTCCTTCATGTTTAATCCATGAAGCCTAATGTTTAGAAATAATGAGTTTAGAATATTTCTATCCAAAAGACTCACTGCTTTGTTGGGAAAACAATTGAAATATACAGGACCATGTCCAAGACTTGTTTCTATGGTTCCTATTAAGGAATCATGAAAATCATTGTGCCTAGTATCTCTAAGGCACATGAGGATTGAGGCGTTAAGACCTTCTCTAACTAAAGGTTTAACTGCTACTTGAACACATCCTATGTGTAAATATTTGTATTTTCTGGCATGTTCAACCACTGATTGTTTTGTGAGAAGATGAAATTCATCTCCGGCTTCAAGGTCGAGCGGAATATTGTTTTCTGTTGTTTTGATTATATAATCCGAATTTCGGACATGTTTGTTTTCTTCTGGGATATACAGCTCATCATGTGGAATCTTCGGTATTTCCCAGTTATCTATTGCTTGGTTAATATCTTCAAAGCAAACTTCTTCTTCAAGATATTATTTCTTGGAGGGATTTCCTCCTGTGTTTGATTATGCTCAGTGAGCAAGTTTTGGTTTGACCTATTTGAGGTAGAAGAGGAAGAGGCAAAACTTTTAATAGAAAAACGACGGGAAAGAGATCAAAGGAGGCTACTCATTTTGTATGATATCTGGTATCTCACCGTCATTTGGTTTCATAAGGCATCATTTATCAATGTCAAGTTTCCATATATCCAATAAATCTGGTTTTACAAAAACTCTTTTTTTTTAGTCTTGGTTGCTAGATCTAAATCTTAGGACGAATATGGGTAAGATAGGCTTACTGCCCATGACTCGGGACTTACTGCTATAATTCATCTCAAGATCTAGACTAAAGGAACTAGATCTCCAGTTTGATTTATACAAAATTAAAATAAACATTAATAAATCCATATTACCAGATTTATCGTAATATATGTTAACCTAAGATTAATAAATATCACCCTACTTCCCCATCAGGCTCTGATAACAGAGGGGATGTAAAGGAGCAAAGGGGAAAAAATGTAAAGGATCACAAAGATAAGTAAGGTACTATTCAGAATAGTAACGCAAGATAATGATGCAAAATAAATAATGCGGAAATGTAAAAGAAGACCAGATTTACACGACGGTAGACCGCACAATACTAGTCGGAGGGAGAGAAGAAAAGCATATAAATAAAATCAAAACAGATTAATGAAAATAAAAGAAAACCAGAACGGCGGTAGTCCACACTGAACTGGCTAGAGGGAGAGAGAGAGAAAAATAGGGAAAACATTGGAAACCTTTATTGTTCTGAAAAGTACAAACATATTTTGGAGAAAGGAAGAAAGAAAAAGCTTACAAACTCAGAGGCCTTCTCTCTAACTTCTCTCTCTAATGTTTGAGTAAATAAAAGGGTGTCCCTAAAATAACTTCATTTTTTAGGTCTTTGACTAACAAAAATGGGGTTCCTATCCGATAATCTTGGTTTTCTATAATTGCACTAGATAGTTTGTACTTGATTTGTAATTTAGAACCATTAGATGTGCTAAGTCTTTCAGATGTTTTTTCAAAGTACCTAGTGGGGATTAATTAGGGATGTCAAAAAAATCCGTACCCGCGGGTATCCGCGGATAAAACCCGCAACGGGTAGGAAATGGATATTAAAAATGGATACCCGCTACCCGCGGGTATGGGTATTTTTGATATCCGCATGTTAACGGGACGGGTACGGGTATCATAGTATCCGTACCCGTGGATACCCGTACCCGCTAAACTTTACCTTATATATATATATGTATGTATACATATATATATATATATATATATATACATATATATATATATGTATATATATATAT